>Ga0315915_1000130_pt1 | contig 57195 bp, 22 predicted proteins | sample MpolbnodulesMG_FD_207738 | JGI IMG/M metagenome (GOLD analysis project Ga0315915, IMG submission 207738) | Medicago polymorpha root nodule microbial communities from Los Angeles, California, United States - branched nodules | ecosystem: Host-associated > Plants > Roots > Nodule | place: USA... | reverse complement strand
GCGTGTCTTTACTATATTAACCCTAAACCTAAATTTAATTTATGCAAAATGTCATCTCTAATTCTAACCTAATTTTTCCCTCCACACTTTTGCATTTAATGTTTATCTATAGTAAAATAAAATTATGTTCTTAATTATATGCTGTTTTTTTGAAAAGGAATAACCATTAACCCATCTCGCTATACTTAACTTAATCACTTACTTATAAATTTAACCCGTCTTGCTATACTTAACATATTATGTTACGTTACGGCATCAAGGACGATGTCATGGAAAATTATGTTATGGTACAGTATCAACGTCTATGCTTCTTAATATTATGAAATACTATATGACAATCATGACATTCATCTAAACTATTTTGTTACCTATTACCGTCAAATACGCACGGGTCGATGGTCTAGTTCATAATTAATACACATCCAATTTCAACACTAGTGTCGTATAATGATAATTCTTCATTATTTCATAAGTTAGTCCGTCATGGATCAAAAATAATTTGAAACACTCGCACGTGGCAGTTAGTTAAGAACAGTCTACACCCTCTTCAAGGTGAAACATGAGCTTGGTGAATTGGCAAAGATGATAAAGTATTTCTGCAATTTTACTATACAAATGATTCGAAATTCCAACCATTTATTTGTCTGAAAAATATAATATCTAGTAGAAAATTTTAGAGATTTGAATCTTCTACGTTTTAGGTAGGAAAGGAAGGGTGATTTTAAGCAAATATTTTATAAAATAGAAGAAATGATATTTAAAATGGAGAGAAAGCAAATAAAAAAGAGAGAGAGAAAGATAGACATAAATTTATAGAATTCTTGTTTAGTGAATTGCCAATGCCCTAACACATAATAATAACCTCTAATTCTTTTTAACGTACATAATGTAACCACTGAAAATGGAAACAATAAAGGTTGCCATCTAGAATCTGAAAATAACTTTAAACTCAAATTTCAACTTTCCATTTTTGTCATTGCCAATTAAGGTACAAAGTTCATAGCCATTCACAACCATCAATGATCATGTCAATTTCTACCACCTAAAAAAGTTAATAATGAAGGATTCAATGCAACACCTAAAACAAAGAAACTATAAGCGATATTTATAACAAAAGCAATGGTCAACTCCTTCACATCCGAATGGCAATAACCGTGTGAGCAACAAAATACATGAGCCTCATGTCATGGTGTTGTTCCTCCCTTAGCTCTTCCACCCTCCAAAAAAATGGAGCTAACCTCCAGAAATCTTTATCTATAGGTAAGATCACCCTATTCTAACAACTTTTTACAAAATACTTTGCTACAAAGACAAATCTCGTGTCGCATTAAGTAAGGGGTGGCCCTCCTGATTTAAAACCAAGGGCATACCTGTGAGCCTTTCCAAAATGCATTGCTATTTCACCTACTCAACTGCCTGGTTTGACAGAACTATCCCTTCAGCACTACCACATGAAGTACTGCCGGTAGATGTACAGTGCAGAGCCGCACCCGAAGCAGTGTTAGCGTTACTCGATTCAGTTTGATCAACCTGCAAATTAATATCTGATAGCTCTGAAGACTCTTTTATACCAAGCTTATTATTGGGAACTAATTCAAGATCAATTGGAAGAAAATCAGCATCAGCTGCATTGGACGCTTTATTCCTCTCATTTACAACATCTGCAATTTTCTCACGATCTCCAGGATTTTTGTTTGTCTGGAGATCAATTGTTTTGGAGTAACATAGTTCTGATTCATCAGCATTTGGAGCACCAACAACACTAGAATTGTTCTCACAATTAACAGGAAAATCTTTAGTAATACTCTGGGATTCAAGGTGCATCAAAACGTTGGTTGTAACACCTGCTTCGCCATGGGTACTATGACCGTTGGGTCTAGAATGAGAACCAGGCTTACAATCAAGAATTAGTTCAATATCAGCAGGAAGAAAATCCGTATCAGCTTCCCTGGATGCTTTATTCGTCCCATTGACACCATGTGCAATTTTGTCACAAATACCTGAAGATACTAGAATAGATGAGCAATCTCCAGGATTTTTTTTTGTCAGGAGATCAATTGTTTTGGAATAATGTAGTTCTTCGTCAGCATTTGGCACACTAACAACACTAGAGTTGTTTTCAGAATTAACAGGCACATCTTTGGTAGTATTCTGTGATTCAGCGTGCCTCAAGATGTTGCTTGTGAGACCTGCTTCGCCAGAAGCACTATCACCATCTGGTCTAGAATGAGAGCCACAACCATTGCCAGATTCAGCATATACTTTTGATCCTATACAGCCCAGTTGAGCAGAGTCAGTCGTAAGTCTCAGTTCACAACTGACGGAAATCTTGTTGTCCACAACCAATTTTTCATTAACAATCTGACATGCAGCATGACATGTGACATCTTTTTGAGATTCACTATTCTGTATGGTGTTGCTAGTAATGTCAGGTGCATTATTCAACGAGTTCTCAAGTTGCCGACAACCAGATTCAACAGATATATTTTTTTCAATTTTCGGGCAACAATCAGATCCAGATGAGTCTTCCCCATCCTGACATGCTACCTTGTATGCAGTAAGATTCTTCTGATGATTGGAAACTGCAATAAGTTGCATTATGCAAAACACAAGTTCAAACTTAGAAAAAGGCCAGCAAGGGTTTAGATCTCCAAGCATACATAACCAAATAAAAGATTATGTCAAGCATCTAGGAAAACGTACCTTCAGTATGAATCAAATTTTCATTAGCAATTTCATGCTTTGATATCTTCTTCTGTAACAAATCTACATGAGGAAACACCAACAGATTCATGTTCTTTGTTATTTGCTTGCTTGTTTGTTTAAGTGGCTCAAACCCAAAAACGGAGGTCCAGGTTTCTCTGAGTTCTGATATTGCTGGTATGACCAATAACTCAACATCTAAAGAACTGAGTGCCTGATAACAATCAGAGATTGAGTTTTGAAGTCAGCAAAATGAAGATCCAAAGGAAACAGATAACGTGAAAGTGCAGCATGATTCTTTCTCGTTATCCTACAATTAGACTAACTATTTCCCTCAAATTATAATGCTGATACTCCTTTTTACTAGGCCACATACTACCTTTGGTCCACCCCAATCATTTCCTCTCAAGACGTCGAAAACAAAACCCCAACTACCATTCATGGAATAATAGCAAGCACGCAGTGACCACCTCATCATGGGCACGTGCTCCCAAGTTCACACTAAGCCCATAAACTGCATCCTAAATCGAATGGACAAGAAAAGACTGCAGAACATATAACCTTTCTGGACATTTGCTCAGTAGTTTCAACCTCACTGGCGTTAAATGGCTCTACGCTCTAGTTTATTGAAATGAGAAAGTGGAGCACTCTACTTAATAAGTTCAACTTTCATTTTCTCCACTCTCTAGTTCTAAAAATAAAAGCAAAAATGAATCAATATAACATCCCTTGTCAAATGTCATATGCTTCAGCAGCTAGCCAAAACAGTAGCCCACCCCTAAGCTAAACCAGCTCAGATCAATGTTTTTGCAAAATGTGACAGAAGCAAGGTTAACCAAAAAACAAAAGTTATAGGCTAAAGGGCGTAATTGCAAAAACGGAAAAAGAAAATGGTTATGAATGAATTCAATATGAGCAAGTTAAATTGTGAGCAACAAAAACTGAAGATACATATAAAAATGCTGAACTTACCGATTCAATGGCATTTAGAAGCCGGCGGCACATTCCTTGTCGCCTATACATATAGCGGGTCCCAATATATGGCATCTCTGCAAGTCGGTTCCCATGGATCCTATTTGATGAATTATAAAACTAAAACCATCAGAATAAAAATCACACTCTCTTCCATCAATTAAAAGAAAATATTTCACAAAGTATGATTAGATTACACATTTGCTAACTGGGCAGCGAAGTAAAGCTATACAAGGGAAATTTTGATTTAGCTAAAGCAGAGAAAACTAAGGACAAGATTTTAAATATGTAATCAAGATTTTAACTTTTCTCCAACTTATGTTGCTGCTCCAAACCCATATCCATTTTATTGTCTTTGGTCTTCGACCCATGTTGCATCAATACTATTGCCAAAAGGGCTGGACTTGGAGACAGCTTGTGCAGCGTAAACAGTGAACAAACCAGAAGGGTCTGCATCGAGGATAACACACCGAAAAGGCTCGCAAAAACTGTGGCACAGGCACACGTGTCGAAAGATTTGCAGGGGAGAAATCATGTGCATTGTAAGAGCTCGTAGTGGAGGACACCTCGCTCTCACACTCGGGTCAAATTCGCCAGAAAAACTATCTCAGATCGAACCGAGTCTTGCCTTTATTTGGGCTAACGAAGACCCTTCTTTTGTGAACATATACGTTATGATCTTTTTGGGCAAGTCCTGTCAAATTTATCCTCTTGGACCAAACCTACAAAAAGCCCTTTTCTGTTTTCTAGTGATCCTCGATTCTTCACACCCAACTTTATTGAGTTTGGAGCATAAACACTCTCTACAGGCTTGTAAGGTGAGGAGCATCACCCTTTATTAGTTAATTCCATACCTTATCTTGTTACCTTTTAGCAGCACGTGTGCATCATAAAATGATGTTTTGACTTTTGACTGTTAATGTGCACATGATCAATGACATTCCACTCTAGGTAGTTAATTATCCGTTTACAATAATCTAAGGAAAGGTGATATTAATTACATATTGGCAGGAAATACCTATATCACATTTACTTCAAAAGAATGGTAATTGAAATAATTATCGACATTAAAACAATAAACCCAATCATTTGCAGAGGATATTGAATAATCACCCCCAGCATTTCTATGGACAAATACCTGATAGATGCAACACAGATGATCTCATCACCTCTCTCTAGAATTACAGTAATAAACCCACTATAGTCCAGCCGTTTGAAATTTGACCTAAAAAATGACATAACAAGAATATAAGAAAGCATGTATTGTATAAGAATAATAGTTATCTATCCTAACTTAAAAAATTTATGCATGAATGATGAAACTAGGACACAGTCATTTATTTTCTTAAATATTCTCAGATTTGGCAGTAGGCTTAAAGCATCCTTAGATTGTAAGATGAAGAATGCCACTATATAAACTAATTGCAGGCCTTATCACTTCACGCCCAAGATTAATGAGTTTGGTGCATGAATAATATTTCCAGGACTTATCTCTTGACACACAAAATTGATAGGATCTTTTATACTATCTTGGGTTTTGGATTAGGTCAAACTCATCCTTACAAAACAGCTTGTAAGGTGAGAGGCATCACCTTTTATTAATTAATTTCATACCTTATCTCTTTTCAATATGGGACTTTGATTTCCCAATATAGCTCTTCAAGCCCAGTACTGTTAATGGATGGGCTCTGATATCATGTTAGTTTTGCATTGAGTTTAACTCATCCTTGCAAACCGGCTTGTTAAGCGAGTGTTGTCACCTTTTATAAACTATTTTCAAGACTTGTCTCGTTTTAAAGTGGGACTTGGATGAATCAAGTGGCTGTGTTCAACTGGTTAAACAGCTTTAGTTACAGTCATCTCGATCGAGAGTATCTGGGTTCAATGTTTCATGAGGACCCTAATTTGTAGGTAGTTAAACTATTCAGGAAAAAAAATCCTGAGTGTTTCAAAAATATCTTCATCCCCAGGCCCGTCACCCCACTTATACTACTCAAGCCATATCACTGTCCAATGTGAGATTCTCAACACAGAGCCCTCACACCTAGAACTGGACATCTGGAGCGTGAATTTTGCAGGACTAGACAGGGTGTTCGTTTAGGATAAACTCTGATATCGTCTTAAAATTTGAATTTGGGCCTAACTTAACCCCAAAGTCTAGCATATGATGAGGGCTATCTCCCACTTATAACAAATTATTCAAGTCATATCACTATCTAATGTGGTAGTCTTAACAAAAGGAAATCATCCCACATTTCAATGGCAGAAACTGCTCGCACAGTGCTATTGTGCGGCTAAGAGAGTGAAACTACAACATATTTATGTGTGAGTGCATGTGCGTAAAAAAAAAAAAAAAAAAAAAAACTGCAAGATTGCAACCACTAAAGGAATATCTACAAAGGCAAATGCAGGATCTGGATAATGTTTTCATATGAAAAAAGAGGCCATGTGATCTTACCCACAATTATATAGAATACTGCGGAGCAGATTGGTCCCGCTTCTATGATCAATATATGGCATGAAGCACTCATTCATTATTGATAATGCAACAGCCAGCTTAGAATTACATTCTACCAACTGAGGATTTGTCAGAGAGAGATCACAGCCAACATCTGACCGGCGAATAAAAGACCAAGAAAATCCATCTTCAATTTCATGTTTAACCCCAAGAAGCATTTCAAGTCTCTCTGATAACTGGAGGTAAAAAAAAATTATAAAAATAAAAAACCGTAAGCTTGTTGGTATGACCAGAATGTGTAAAGATTAGGTAATATTTATCAACAGGAGTTAACAAACCAGTGGAATTATACAGTAACTTAGCATCAACCAATTACATACAGTGAGCAATTCGAGCGGATGAAAAGAAAAAAAAATAGACCATACCTCTAGACATTTGTTTCCACAAAATAATGCATCCTTGGAATCATGGGTCTTGCCACCATTTGCCTCAACACAGGATATGTGAACTACAAAAGGTAGAAGAGCCATATTCATTTCTAGCTGGGAAGTAATACAGCTCCTCATGAGAAATAAGTATTTAGCTATCAAAAGAATATAGATAAGAGCGTACATTTTTCCTCACATAAATGGCATGTGAGCAATGCAGGCATAGTAAACTCATCATTGACAACACTTTGGTTTGAACTTCCGCCAACCAACCGACAAAATTTGCAACAACAGTAAGCACAGTGCCAGTCACCAGATGGGAACTTCTGCGTAAAAGAATATACACTTTACTTTCCAGAACAAACATAATTAAGTTGCACAAATTTCAGTTCGCAGATGTCACAAATACATCTAATAACTATGAAGTATATAAAAAAAAAAAACAAGATTTTCCCATTGATTCTCATGAAATCTTGTAAAAATTCAGAAGCAAAAAACAATCAACAAGCATATATATTTTCACCAAGAACCAGAGAGAGAGAGAGAGAGAGAGAGGCACAGATATTGAACAAATCCGACAAATTTTTCACCAATTTAGCATATATTCAAGCCCTTTTCAGTGATGAGATAATTGATACTAAAGGAAAAGGGACAAACTTTTAGTTTATAACAGTTAAAATTAATATCCTAGTAAGAAATTTACGATGAAAGAGTAAGATATTAAGACCGATTAAAGTTATATAAAAAATTGAAGTAACCCGTGTAGCCATGCATCAGGAGACATACTTTTATATCCAAGCAGCTTTTATGGAATGTTGATGGGCAACCATCACAGCAGATCAGGTCTCCACCATCTCCGCAGACACCACATGTATCATCATTTGGATCTTCACCCGCAACATCAAAGAAATGAAAACTTTTAAGTTCAGATTCATCTTGTTTATTCCATGAATCTAACAGGCATTGTAGGAGTGAAGTTTTTGCCTCCGTATATATATTTTTCAGAGGATCAGATTGTTTGCTTCCTGCATGAGCTCCAAAGTCTGAAATTGTTACGATTTCATTACAGCAGCCACAGTGAATGCCATCTCCTGTGATCTTACCTTCCAGTGAAGCATTTTCCAACCTATCTTGTGTATAATGGACCTTCCCATTTTGGAGGATTGTGCCCAAATCAATCATCCAGGAAAGTATGGTTCGCTTTCCACTGTATGGCACATATCCATTAATTTCTGAATCTACCTCCTCTGTAGCATCACGAACCAACAGAGTGCTCCGCGTCTTATTCTGTGTTTTGTGCCGCTTACGATCCCTGTTAGGTGATGTAACATTTGTGTTGCCCTCCTCAGGAAGCGATCGTTTCCATTTAAGTTTCCTTTTCATTTTCCCCTTTACTGACTTACCCTTGCCTGCACCAGAATCAGGTTTTATTTTTTTCTCATTTCGTTTGACTCCAACTTTCTTTCCACCTTTTCCTTCAAAGGGCTCACATTTAACATTACTTCCTTTTCTGGACTTGGTAACTACTCTGGTTAGTCTATTGAAATCTTCCTGCGGTATGGGTGTAAATATAAATCCAGGTTTGTACAACTTACCTTCACCATCCCCGGCTTCATAATGCTGTTTAAGCCTTTTGTACGCCAAGGTTACAGACCAATGTGTAGTTCCGTCCAGACTAACATATACTGAATCAATATAATTTCTGCCGTTTCTAGGTCTATGGTCTACTGTCCATCCCGCAGCAAAGAGACATTCCCTTATTTTATCCCTCACCAACTGCTGTTCTTTACGCCTTGGCCCTTCTTTAGCAACAGCTGCTTTCACAGTATTTGATACCAATGGCGAGACCATCCCATCATTCTCAGTTTTCAAAACCTTTCGTGGATTATTTTTCCTTACAGGAGAAAATCTCTTCTCTTTTAACTTTTTGCCAGAAGATCTCCCTGAGCATGTATCATCAACTTCATTTGTACTTGCACTATCTGTTACAGTTAAAACTTTTTTACCATTTTCACGGCTCATCTTTCCTTTACTATTATGTGCCACGGTCATGAGATGTTTTTGTTGGTCGGCCTTGAAGGGTCTTCCACGCTTACGTGGTGACTGATCATCCTCGTTTAACTCTGTCTTGCGAGGCCTCCCAAGCTTACGCGGTGATTGATCAACAAACTGACCATCCCCTTTTAACTCTGATTTGCGAGTCCTCACAAGCTTTCGCGGTGACTGATCATGGTCTTTTAACTCTGTGTTGCGCGGCCTTCCAGGCTTACGTTGTGGTTGATTAACTAACTGATCATCCTCTTTTAACTCTGTTTTGTGAGGCCTCCCAAGCTTACGCGGTGGCTGATCAACTAACTCATCTTTCTCTTTTATCTCTGTTTTCCGAGGCCTCCCACGCTTCCGTTTCAATTTCTTCTTTCCCTTTCCTCCTATTTTCACCTTAACCTTTTCATTCTTGTTACCATCAGTTAAAACCTCATCAGCTTCTTCAATCTTGACTTTGATCCTCTCCAACACACCATGTTTTCCATCGCTCCCAGAAAAGACACCATAATTCTCTTCATTATAAGATATTCTCTCACCCCCGTTCTTTGACCTTGACCGCAACAATCGAACCCCACTCACCCCTTCATCCTCCTTCTTATCAGCTTCAGCTTCGACATTGATATCCCTGTCTTTTAAACAACTCCGAGGGCTACTCTCCCCATTCTCAGCTATGTCATCATCCATACACAAACTCACATTTAAATCCAAGTCACGTCCTCTTCTCACAGCACCCTCAACTTCACCAGCACACTCAACATTGCCTGCACATTCAACTGCATCTTTCTTCTCAATCGATGACGTAGGTTTCACTAAAGCCTCAACTTCACCAGTACACTCAACATCGCCTGCACATTCAACTGCACCTATCTTAGCAATCAATGAGGTAGGTTTCACTAAAGCCTCAACTTCACCGCCTGCACATACAACCCCACCCTTCTCAATTGATGAGGTAAGCTTCGCAAAAGCCTCAACTTCACCAGCACACTCAATATTGCCTGCACACTCAACCCCGCCCTTCTTAATCGATGAGGTAGGCTTCGCTGAAGCCTCAACTTCACCAGCACACTCAACATCGCCTGCACATACAACCCTGCCCTTCTTCTCAATCGATGAGGTAGGCTTCACTAAAACCTCAACTTCGCCAGCACACTCAACATCGTCAGCACATTCAACATTGCCCTTCTCAATCGATTCGGTAGGTCCCACTAAAACCTCATCGCCCGTAACCATACCCTCATTCTGCAGACGTACCCTTTTCTTTTGAACAACTCCCCCATCACCAGAACCCTCATCACCCAAAACTAATCCCTCAACTTCACCCTTCTCATTCAACTCAGTAGGTTCCACTAAACCCTCTAAACCCAAAACCAAACCCTCATTCTTCACACGAACCCTTTTCTTCCTAACAACTTTTCCACCACCACCAACAGAACCCTTCCTCACCGGAGTTTGAGATCTCAACCCTTCCCTCATTTCTCACAAAACCCTAACTCTACAAACACCACAAACCTTAAACAAACCGAAACAAAAAACAAAAACACAGATAACCCATTCAATTCTCAACTTCAAAAACCTTAACAGTTACAAATTACACTTCACACAAACCAAATTCCCGTACAAGATTTCACATCAAACACACCATCATCATTTCTGTAACAAAAAAAACACAAAAAAACTTAGAAAAAAAAATCGATTAAAAAAATCAGATCAAAAACAAACAAAAAAAATGATACTAAAAAGTTTGGTAACTTACCAATGTGAAACCGGTTACAGAGAAATCAACGAAACCTAGAAAAGCGTGCGCATTATTCGAAGATTGTGGTTTCAGGAAAACGAAGAGACAGAAAACAAGGTTTAGAGAATTTGAAGAGAAACCGTGTGACTTCAGATTTTATATATACTACGAGACGAGATTTCTTCTTCTTTTCTTTTCTTTTCTTTTTCTTTTTCTTTTCTTTTTAGGTAAATACGTGGAAAATATTTATTCATGATCTATGCTCGAGTAAATCTTTAACATGTGTAAAAAAACTAGTAAATCTTTGACGTTACTTTGGTTTGAATTTAAAAAATAATGATTATGTTTAGTTAAGACAAAAAGTATTCTATAAAAGAGTGAGGCATTAAATTTAATATTTGAATGTTTTAGAGTTTTCAAAAAAATATTTGAATGTTTTATGACAAAAAGTATTCTATAAAAGAGTGAGGCATTAATTTATTGTATGAAAAATCACTTTTTTTCAAGGAGAAAAATCACTCTTTTGGTTTGGTTTTATTTTAATTTGAAATTTTATATTTAAGAAAATGGTTGATTTTTTTTGTTAATGGGCTAATCAGAACTGTATTATGAAAGATAAGATGTAGTGAATAGTATTTTGATCAAAAGCGAAAGACGGGTATTCTTTTATTTAAATGAAAGATAAGATTGATGGAATTCGCATACAGTGACTAGTATTTTGATTAAAAGCGGGAGGCGAGTATTTTTTATTTAAGTTGTGTGTTTAGATTTGTGGTGAGTTTGTAAATGCTACATGTTGAAGCTTTAATATCAAACTTTTCTTTTTAATAAAGCTTTAATATCAAACTTGTGGTGGATCTTTATCAATATGTATCAGACATTGGTTTTAAACCTTGCATTTATACATTAGTTGGTTTTTGAAATATACATATTTTTGTCTAAGTGAATCGTTTCATTTGGCTTTCAAAATTGTACTTTTTGATGTTTTTCAAAAAGTTAATCATTTCACTTATGAAGGTGAATCGTTTCATTGTCCAGAGAAAAATAATGAATTGTTTCACTCAGCATTCAAAAATGTAATTTTTAGTGCTTTCAAAACGTGAGTAGTTTCACTTCTATGAGTGAACCGTTTCACTCATGTTTTTTACATCATATTTTTTAACTTCACTTTCTCACATATTTTCAATACCTATATAAGTGAAACATCTCACCTCTTCTCAAAACATGATTTTTTTTTTTTCACAGTCAGTTCTCTTAAACCCTCTTGTATGCTTTATATTGGTTAAAAACTCTTAAAATGAATTTTTCGCAATCAATTGTATTAAACCTACTTCTTCTATTTTATACTCTTGGATATTGACTGTGAATATTGAGACATTGTGAGCTACATAGATAGGATTTCTTTGTACGTAGATTGTGATATTCTAGGGTTTTGCAATTAGGGGGAATTGAAACCTAAATGGAATAGATGATTTTTCACCTCTAATCAGGGTTATTGTGGGGTTTCCTCATCCAACACCTCACGATCAATTGACGGCATGTCAACAAACATCGAACGATCAAATGTTGAGTTCTTTAGATCGAAGGAGGCCCAATAAGATTTTGGAGCGGACCATGGAAAGATTTTGGAGACTCTCCGATTGATTAGGCCCATCAGATTGGTTGCACAAGAGTGGTTACCGGAAAAGGTTTGAATCTTGGGTGCCAACTGCCAAGGTTCATGTGCAACCCCAAAAATTGTTGAAAGATCGGGGTTCTGCTGTTGAATTCTCAAATCTCAAAGAGCAATATTGTGAAACCTTTCCTAACAATTCTGCACGAAAATATTACCAACATTTTTGTATCAAGATAAAACAATTAATACAGAAGATACAAATTTTGTTTATCAAAGTTTATACATGAAATTTGCATAATTGACAAAGTAGACAAATAAAATATATGTTATTCTTTAATGAGATTTAATAACCCTTTTTTTTTGGTTTAGTAGCCTAGTGGCTAGAAATTCACCTCATAAAGATGAATAAGTGGGGTGTCCGAGGTTCAAACCCCAGCTCCTTCTTATAATATGCAACGTCCCTGCATTTAATAACCCATTTTAAAATTATGAATCTTTGAATAAGATTCTTGGGTATATAAAGGTTCAAAATTTGAATAAGATTCTTGAGTTTATTAAGGTTAAAAAAATTCTCAATCAATTTTTTTATTCAATGAGCACAAAGTAATATTTGAATTAAATTGCTAAAACCAGAGAGATTAAGGGTGTGCTTGGTAAAAAAAACTATAAGTTAGCTGATAGTTAAAAAACTAGTTTATAGCTGATGGCTGATAACTTATAGCTGAAAAGTTAGCTTATTAAAATTAAAAGTGTTTGGTAAAATTAGATGTTGAAATGACTATAAATATAAAATGACATAAAAGGACATGCTTGTTTAATTATTTTTTTAATATCATATATATAATTTTTATTACTTAACGCATTTATTTTTAAATATTTAAATATATTTCAAATTATTTTCATCTCCAAAATGATAAATGTATTTATGAATTCAATCGACTTTTTTTATTTAACAATTTTTATTTTATTTAACTAAACTTGCTTCACTAATTATTATAAATTTTATATAAAATTATATATTATATGAATTACGAGCAAAGTAAAAAAAAAACAAAAAAGTGGACAAGAACATTTAAAAAGCCATACCTTAATATTTGACAACATGGTAAACGTGGTTTGTTTAATAAGATAGTGGGTAGTTTTTTTATTATAATAAAATAAAATTAAGAAAAGGATAAAATTGGAAGAAAGTATAAAAAGCTATAAGCTATAAGCTAAAAAGCTACTTGGATTAGCTTCTTAAAAAACGCTATAAGTTAGTGAGAAAAGTTTTTTTCAAACACATGTCATTTTATCAAAACAAGCTTATAAGCTAGTCCAACAAGCTATAAGCTAGCTTATTTGTGTCACCAAACACAGCCTTAGGCGGAGAAAAGAACATTATAGTTTACAGAGGTTCACCACATGGTCTTTGCTAGTAGGCTACCTCTTCTAAGCCCACATGTGTACGATTTTATTGCATGATAAAAAAAGAGTAAATTACACTCCCCTCTCTCAAAAAAAGCTTGAATTACACGTGATGACAGACTGTCATATCACATTTTTAGAGTCTTTTTATGATATTTTGAGTTCACAAGCAAGCTTAAACAACAAGAAAAGCAAGAAAAATTGAAGATTGTGATTAAAGGGAAATCACGACACGGTTGCTGAAAAACGTGTCACGATTTGGAGCACAAGATGAGGTGCATTCGACATTGAGGAAATCGGGACACGATGGCATTATCGTGTCGCGATTGTGAATGTTTAGCTGAGATCCGTGGGCTTTTGAAAGAGAGAATCGTGACACAATTTACTTAAATCGTGACACGATTAGTCGGAATTTTGTGCCTATTTAAGCTGAAGCCTATTCTAAAAACAGGGGGGACAATTTGGAGGGAGCAAAGTGCGATTTTGAGACCTAAAGACGGCTAGGAGAACGATTTCTTCAACTTTCTATCAGTTCATGTATGTTATAATTCTTCCATTGATTATGCTATTTGCAAACTCGATTATGAGTAGCTAAATCTCTTAGAGATTAGGTCTGAGATGATTCTGATGTAACCCTAATTTAAACATGTTGTCGTGAAACTCAATTTCTTGTGAATATCAATCTAGTTTTATTCAATTCAATTGCTCTTAATGCTTTTGATATATTGACACCATATATTCTGAATCGGTAAGATTGAATGACTACTGACCATAACTTACAACTTAGACCTAATTGGATTGTTCAAATAAACAAGGTTAGTCTAGGAATGGATAATCGTTTATTTGTGATATTAGGTTAACGTTCCTAAAACCTTCATAGAATATTAGATCACCTAAGGAATTAGGGATTGTAATATGAGAAGAGGGTCCTAAATCAAGGGATTGATTGGGGCTATTTTAGTTAACCATCGTGAAAATAGAGAAGTATTCATAGAAAATAGGTGCAGTGTACCAATTAGGGTAACTCAGAGGATTCGAAAGACCTATTCTCATCTCTCCTTATCTTTTCCAAAACTATCTTATTTTCTGTTATTTACTTTTTATGCACACAAACCTACTGCCTCGGGCACTAAAATAATTTTACACATCCTAGATAGTAACCTTACTGCTACATTGAGATTAACACAGTCCTCGTGGATACGAATTTATTTTTATTACTTCGATAGTTTTAGTACACTTCCTAAAAGTCTATCAAGTTTTTGGCGTTGTTGTCGGGGACTGTTGAATTATTTCAACGAGGCAATTTCGTTATTATTTAGGATTTTTGTTTATATATTATTAAAAAAAATTGTTCTTGTTGTTTTTATTTTATGTTGTGTGGTGCTATGACAGTATCTTTTTATCTTTTGTTGTTTTTGTGAGGTCAAGCAAAATACTCTTTGATTTAGGATGGGAGATATTCCATCTAGACGCACCTTGGGGACTATGGTATAGGAACAAACCGATGTCTTATCACTCATGGGCTTCAACCAGCGAACCAGTTGCCTTCAACGTAAAAAATTCAATTCTTGTGGGTCTTAGAGAAAATCAATATGATGGAGGATCACTTCAAGACCCATACGAACACTTGAGTATGTTTTATGAATCTTGTTTGTTCTGCTGCCCAGATGGAGTGACTGAAGATCAGAAGAAGTTATGATTGTTCGCTCTAACGTTAACTGGAAGAGCAAAAGATTGTCTGCATGCTCTGCCTAATGGTACAATTCAAAAATGGGATGAGTTAGAAGAGAAGTTTTTGAAGCGGTTCTTTCCATTATCGAAGTTGTTGAAGAAGAGAGCAAAAATTAGTGGTTTCAAACAAAGTGATACATAATCTCTCTATGATGCCTGGGAGAGGTTCAGACTGTTACTGAAGAGGTGTCCACCACATGGTTTTGATATAATGGATCAGATGCAAATATTTACACACAGGATGAATGTTCAAATTAGGGTGCTCCTTGATGCTTCAATTGAGGGTAGTATAAGAGTGAAAACAGACCTTGAGGTTCAAACCCTAATTGAGATCATGGCTCAGAATGAGTATTGTGTTGAGATTGAGCAAGGTGAGATATGAGTGCTTGGAGTGAATGAGAATAGTAGTATTATCCTGGCTAGTCAGACCTTGATGAGTAAATAAATGGAAATACTTTCCAAACAGGTACAAGCCATAAGTATAAGACAAGTTCAAGTTCAATAGATTCAACAAGCACAAGTTTTGAGGTGCGAATTTTGTGGTGAATGACATGCTAATGGTGAGTGTGCACCCGAGGGAGTGAGTGAGGAAGCCAGTTATATGAGAAATTATCAAAAAGAGAACCCTTACTCAAACACATATAATATAGGGGTGGACACAAAACCCTAATCTCATAAGCACATCATCAACCTTCGCCTTTCGGTACCTCAATTGATGCCTATATATTTTTTAAAAGCAACCTAGCTGGATTAGAACTTTGAAGTTCCATATAAAAGAAAGAATTAGAATTATGTAAAGTCTATCATTGAATTCATTTATATAATTTCAAGACAAGAGGGGAACTACTCAGTCACCACAGTGATGAAGTTAAACAAAAATACAATAAATAAATAAATTAGAATTCTTATTTAGAATGCAAGAACAAAATGCAAGAGTTTTTGAAGTGTTTACAATGATAAAATGACGAGGAAAGCTAGATTTGCATGCCAATTTATAGGCACTAAGGACATAGTTTCGTGCAATTCAGTAGCCACAAGACTTAAAGTACATATTATTACATAAAATTGTTGAAAACCACAAAGCATAATCCGTAAGAACCAAACAAGTTCAATAAACAATGTCTCTAGATAATGTTTTCATGATAATAAGACTAACAATGTCTACCAATTTTGTGCTCAAGTGTGCCGGATTTTAATATGACAAAGGAAAGAAAAAGGTCAATCCGTTAGACATAGTAATGCTCTGTATACTATGAAAGGAAACAAATGTTTGATGTGAAGAAGAAGACAAAGAAGACGGACAACATCTTATGAGGAAATGACAACATAGTAATGCTCTTCATACCATGTTTTCCTACTTGACAGAGCATGGCCTCGATAGTCTCCTAGCCAGTCTCTCAAGGTATATGAGGGATGTCCTCCTCATTTTCCAGTAGTCGCCGAGAACCCTCGACCTAAGAACTTCATTAATTTGACGGACAATAAATTCATCCTCTCTTCCTCCTACCACTTCTTTGAATAAAATGTTACATTCATAAAGCATTTTCATAGAACTTTTTGACTATGTTTTGAATTGTATATAAAGACCTGCCTTTTGAACTTATCCTTCATATAAGGGATCAATTCTTCTATTCTCCTCTCATTCTTACTCTCTTTTACAAGAAACTGATATTCAATTTGAGGTAAACCAATTGATTTTCTTTAACTTCATTTATTAACCCAACTCTCTATTCATCTTAATTTGTTGTATTTGCTTCTTTGCCTTGGTTTTTTATATTTTCTATTGTGATTTAATATAAATCAAATACTTGTACCAAAAAAAAAAAAATATATATATATATATATATAAATCAAATACTTGTTATAGTTTGAACTCTTGTATCAAACCTATTCTTAATAAATCATGCAATATCATCAATTTCCCCTTTAATGGTTGGTGCAAAGAGCATGAAACCATGGTTGTTACTAATGGCGTGGCCAGTACCCTATTAACATTTAAGAGTATTTTGCCACCACGGGTGGATCATCTGATGCGGTTGGTCTCATAGCTAGTACTCTCCAGGATAATTAGCAAGGTCTCGAACCACTCTTGGATGCTCAAGTGAACTCTATTTTAGTTATTATTATTATTATTTGAGACGTGAATGAAAAAGAAGAGAGATTGCCGTAGCTGTTATTCTTCAGCAACCTATATATGTGCATATGTTCTATTTTCTCTCTTTGCAGACTGCCCCAAACCCACTTATTTATACTATGTAAACACGTACAAATTAATTCCTATTAATGTGGAAAATTGAAACCGAAAAAGTAGGAGAATAACCAAGAATAAATGTCATTTAGTCAAGCTTGTAACGTTTAAATTAGGAGTAGAAAAAACGTGGCTCTATGACTTAGTCAAGAGAGTAAATCAATTGATATAATAATTAATAATAATAAATAACTTTAAAATAAATTACAAACTAAAATTCCAACAAAAGGTCATATGAACATGAACATGAATTTGAAAAGAAACAAAATTAGGAGGGAACTACCAAATCACAACAGCTACGTTTGGATTGGTGGTATTTGATTGAATGGAAAGAAATGAAGTGCTAAATAATTTTAGATTACATTGTTTAGATTTGTAAAAAAAAATAAAAATGGAGTGAAACAAAACATAAAGGTCTATTTTTTGGATTGTTGAATATTGTCGCGGAACAAATTTGAGGTTGTATATGCAATTAAATGAAGCATGTTACCCTTTTATCCCTATTTCTCTCATTCCCCTCATCAATTCAGAAATCCACGAAGATGAGAAATGAGACTTCAATGTGAAATTGCTTCGTGATGCTGGATTTGCAGGATCAATAGTACTGATGCGAACTTACAAGGACTTATGGCAATCTAAATATAAAAGATCGCATGTCTCTTATGAGTTGTTATTATCTACTCAAACTCAATTTAAAATGACCTGGATTACTTTCAGGCTTAGCGATGTTCATATTTTTTTAATTTATTTTTGTTATGTTAACTTTGTGTCTCCAAATTTTCTTGTGTTCAGATGATGTGTCTTTTTTTATTTAAGGAATGACGGTGTCTTTTTTATTTGAGAGAGAAATAAACTCATGTATTTTATTAGAAATCAAAGTTTCAATACAACGTGGTACATTCTCTCCAAAAAAAAAATACAATGTGGTACATCAATAGAATATGAGGACTGTTTAAGAATGAGACCTCTTGTGCAAGAGTATGAATTCGTTTGTCTCCGACTAAACTCAACGTTGGAGTTTTCAAGATATGTTTGACAACATCGTTTGCATTCCTCTATAATGGTCCCAAATTCTGAGACATCATCCTTACCTTTGTTGTAATAGTCTACAACTCTCTTGGCATCAGGTTCAAAATCAACATTTGAGAGTTGTAGATCATGCACCCAACTGATGACATGTAAAAGCCTCACCAATGTATATAGGACAAGTTGGGTTAGATCATAGTGACTAAGCTAGGACAAAACACCATTCGTCATCTCGAATGCACATGCCAAATCCAACACAATTGAGGGACGCGGAGAAGGATGCGTCTACATTGCACTTAAATCAACCCATGGCTGGTTTCCTCCACACATCACTTGGGGGCAGCATGTGTCTACATTACACTTGAATCGACCCTTGGACCGTGTCTTTTGATATGAACCAAACAAATTCAAATGCATTCTTTCACGTTTCTTATCATGGTAAAAGTTGTCTCTTTTCTTATGCTTGTTTTTTCTCCTTGGTTGTGTTTTTTTAATATACAATCTTGTTTTTTATATAAGAGTAAAAAAGATAAAAAATATGATATCTTATTCCATTTCGATCACTTTCCTAATAATGGAACAAAAACGTTGTCACGTCATAAAATATAATTTTTATTCCAGCATGTTTCACTTCATTTAATTATATTTCATTTCGCTATGTTCTATCTATCCAAAACGGAGCCAAAAGGAAGAAGAGAGAGAGAAAAGAAAAAAGAAAAAAAGGCCAAAATTGCTTTAAAAAGGATCAGGGACCAAAATTACACATTTACGATACTTTGAGAACTTAAGGTGCAATTAAATAATAATGAGATCACTTTTCTGTTTAATTTTCCTTTCCTTTTGGTATTTGAAATTTTTTCTTGTACTGGATTTCGTTATTATTAAGATATATATAATATCAAGTAGAATAAATTTGGATCTGTAATTTGGTCTATTCTGTCTGTTTGATTTTGCTATTTCTTGTCACTGGTTTTATCTGTCACAGATGCAACCTATACCCAGTTTGATGAAAATGAATTCATTTTTAATCATCGCAGTTTTCAGTGCATCAGATCTCAGTGGATGAAAATAAATTTATTTCTAACCTTCTCCGATTTCTGCAGATCAGAACTTTTGGGTCTGAAATAGACCATACCTGTCTTAAGTCTCATTACTACTTGCATTGCATCAATGTCAAATTCATTTTGGTGCTGTGTTATTTTCTAAAGTAATAATTATAGACCCTAAAATGCAAATAATGTAAGTTCTTATAATTATTAACGTATAGTGTTGTAACAATCGCACCCCTATAAAGCATCAACTCTCAAAAAAGAAGCTTAATAACTGGGGACAACCTCGGACTCAAAAAAGAAGCATATTAATTGGGGACAACCTCGGATGTATGCCGTAAGGGGACAATATCCCCCTAAAATTTTGCTATCATTCAAGAATCCTGTACCCAAATCCTCACAGTTCTATCACCATCAAGGCCAGCAGAAGCAATTTTATTCTCTGTCGGGTGGCAGGTAACTGATATTACAGTATCTGTATGGCCTTCAAGTTTCTGAATCATGTTTTTCTGCTGAAGATCCCACAAATAAAGGCAACAATCTTCTGAACCACTGACAATATATCTCCCATTTGTCACAGAGAATGTGGAAGTTAAGCAGTAAACTCTATTCACATGGCCTGAATACATTTTCAAAGACCTCCCAGCTGCATAGTTCCATAGTTTCTGCATCAAGAAATTTCATATTGTTAAGGAAATTATCAGAGAAAACCCACAACAGCCAAACTAACTCTGCTAGTAAAAATACACAAAAACAGAAGCAAACCATTGCATCAATCACAACGAAACCTTAGACAAGATCATAGTTTCCAACCCACAACATGCTGGCAGGATTTGTGACTTTAGTCACGTCTGAAAGAGCAGCTTTAGACTCATCTTATACCATAAAAATACTCGTATGTACTTTTGGAAGAGCTTATAAGAATAACTTATGAAATATCCAGCTCACAAAGTGTGTGTTTGGAATCATGCTGCGTTTGTTGAAATCACAGTGAGCTGTCATGATTAGACAAAAGCTTGTAGTTTCTACAAAATCACGGCGGCTCACTGTGGATAGCTTCTGCAAAACAATGGTAGCTCACCGCGTGATTCTGCCAAACTCCCCAAATCCAAACATCCACTTAACACATAGTTAATACAAATTTATCATAGTTCTCTATTCAATTGAAGAAACAGAGCTTAATTAAAATGTTAATCAAAACATCATACCTACCAAATACCAATCCCTTATCTATAGAAAATAAAATCTATTCCATTCAGAAAAACGAGTCACAGTAGAATGATCAAACTCATTTATTATCCCTTTGCTAGCACATTCCACAATTTCCAATCTATATGAAGTAAACGTTTAAAAGCACAAAGTAAGCTATGAGAAAATGATCATAAATCTCAGAAAGAAACAGAGAACTCACAAGTGTATCATTAAGAGTAGCAACAAGTATAAATTTCCCATTAGGCGAAAATTTAGCGAACGAAACAGCAGGAACCTTATCATCAATCAAAGTCTTCAACAGCGCACCCGAATTCGTATCCCAAATCTTACAAGACCCATCATGACTCCCCGAAACAATAAGCGAACCATCACGATTAAAATCAACAGAAGTAACAGGCATAGCATGAGCTTTGATAACATGAACAGATTTCCCAGTCTTCACTTCCCAAACCCTAACCGTCTCATCAAACGAACCCGAAACGATGTAATTGGATTGTGGATTAAAATTGACGCAGAAAACATTGTGGGCGTGACCACGAAGCGTTTTGACGCAATCGCCGGTGTTAGCGTCCCAGATACGGAGGGTTTTGTCGTCGGAGGCGGAGCAGATGTAGCGGGAATCGGAGGACCAGGCGATATCGTTGATGCCTTCGGAGTGGCCGATGAGGCGGTGGAGGAGGGAGAGAGTGGTGGAGGAGTAGACAATAAGGGTTTTGTCGAGGGAAGCGGAAGCGAGGAGGTTTCCGTCGTTGGAGAATTTGACACAGGAAACGGCGCGTGTGTGGGTTGTTAGGGTTTTGTGGTGACGGTAAGGTTTGTATGGTGGGGTGCCGTTGCTGCTCGTCGTACTCGTCGCCATCGATTCCTTTGCCGCTATGTTCGTCTCTCTCTTCTTTGGTGTTTTCAATTAAATGTTTAATTTAAATCGAAGTTACAAAGTCCAAATAGAACTTGTGTGAGTAGATATATTGTTGCCTTCTTTAGGTAGTATTACAATTATATCCTCGGCTAATGGTATTTTTTGGTTACACTCTTATCTAATCATCCATTTGACTTTATTTTTGTCCCTAAACATAAACTTCTTTTCAAATTAATAGATGCATTTATTATTGAGAAAATAATAAATTGTGATAAGTATAATCACATATTTTATTGATTTATAATATTTTTAAATGCAGTGATATGATTGTATTTATTTATATCGTAAATTTGTGTAAATATTTTAAAAGCAATTTGTATTGATTTCTATTGTAAACTTGTGTAAATATTTTAAGAACAAATAATATAGTTGTTGGTGAATCCTATAATATTTAATAAGTTGAAAGATATAGTTTATCTTAATAAAGAAATCATATAAGATTTTTTTTATTATATCGAAATAATGCAATCATCTTAGAGTCATTCATGCTTGATATCAATATTACTCGTACGAAAGGTTGCAATAAATTCAAGTTAGGATCCGATTATTCTTTGATGGTTTTGTCCATTCCAAACCTGATAGGACAATAAAATGACTATATTTGAAAAATTTTGTTTGACAACATCAAGGAGTAATATTTTATTTTTTTAATTTAGACTGTTTTTAAAAAATATTTTTTAGTGTATTTTTTTCAATTGACTTTATTGAATTGAAAATGTATATATATACGTGAAAATTGGAAAATTATGGACTCAATTACAATGATAATACTCAAGCTGGATGCAAAGGAAAGATGAAATAACACATTGCATTTTTCAGTTTTGCTAAATACAATTTCATATGCTTTGTAGATAATAATTTTTTATTGTAATAAAAAAGTTGTTTTTATCTTTAGCACTAAACATGCTAAAAATAACATGCACCATTTATATATACAATTATAAAAAATCAAATTAAATTTTATTTTAAAAATATTCTTTGTAGAGGGAATTAAGATGAATATAGTATTACTACTTTATTTTTATTAAAATGGGATTAAGATGAATATAGTATTACTACTCTATTAAAATATTCTTTTAAAAAAATATTTAAAAAATATTTTTACTTAAAGGGGGTTATTTTATTTTTTTTATAAAATAATTTCATCGACTAGAGTTAGAAGACTAAAGTTAGAATAACAATCTGACATCTAAATAAAATTCACGGGTTTGATTATAATGTTTCTTTTTTAAAGTTATTGAAAATAATAAATTTGGTGGATCTCTATTGAATTGTTTTTTTAATTAAAAATAAAATAGCTATTAAAATATTTTTAAACTTGTTATTCTCTCCTCCAATGAATATAGAGTAGATAAAAATTACTTTTGACATAAATAGTGTGTCATTCACCTCTATTAGAAATCAATAGAAATTAATAACAATTTATTTTAATATATTTTTTTGGTTTTGTTTATATGTCCTATTTTTGTTTACCTTTATTTTAATACATTTGTGGATTTTAGATAGAAAAAAATTATGAATTATAATTAGATATTATAAAATTTATATTGTAACAGTAGTTTAACATAGGGAATATGTATCAAAATAATGCATCTGCATTTGAATAGGTTGTATGATGTTTATTTAATAAGGGTATAAACGGAATTGCATATTAAATAAAGTTTAAATTTAAAGAGAGTTACTTATAAAAAGGACAAAAAAAAAGTTTCAAATTGTCTCTTGTATAAACGACTAGAGGGAGTATAATGCTATAGAATGGTTAAGCGATATGTAGATGGACTAAGTCGACTTTGCAATTGATTCTAAAACAATCAATGATGCTTTTTACTCTAACAAACCTAATGTTTCAGAATTTGGTCACATCATATCAGGATGTCGGAGACTTTTTCATTCACAGTTCACAAACTCTAAGGAGGAGTTCAATAGGCATCAAACAAATGCGGTGACTCATACTTGGAGAATCTATGTGTTACCCACTAGTCTCATCATTTATTTTAATATCCCTATATTATTAATAATGAAATGCCATAAGTATCTTTCTTTCAAAAAAAAAAATAATAATTTCGGTACAAAATAAACATTAATATTTTTTCGAAGAATAAACATTAATATTTTATTTCTTTTATAAAATGACATATAATTTATTTTTTATGAATAAACATTAATATTTTTTGGTCAATAATAATAATAAAAATATATAAATATTTTTCTATAAAGAGACATATAATAAAATACAAAGAGAGCAATGTATTTCATTTATAATCAAAAGAATAAAGTAAAACGACTATCTCTCTTGCAGTCGTCCATAACCCTAACTAACTTAGTTTTACTTCCATAGAGGAAAATGATTTAAGTCCAAAAACCAGTCTTTATTGTTTTGTTCCTTTTTATTATTTTTTTATTTAAATTAGTGATTGACTGATCTCCGTATATTATTTTTTCTTTTATTATGTCGTCGTCTAAGCGTGATGTTATGTTGTTTCTCATCTTGTCGTGGTGTTTGTTTGGCTCATTTGAAAGATTATATTCGATACAATGCAAATTCAATCAATGATTTTTGCATCGTCAACGTTACTCATACGAAAACATGGATACTCCTCAATTTTAATTTCATCATAATTTTACATTTCTAGGCATTTGTCGTTGTATATTATTAATCTAAAATTATGCGAGTTTGTTTGCAAATTCATTATTTTTTGTGTGTTAGCGATTTTGAATTTGTATTAGTATTTATGTTTCCAAAACTCAAAACCATCTTTTAAGCAAACGAGTGTGTCCTCGTTCCCATAATTAAACCAAATTCATCTCTTAAGCGAAGACATATATGTTGGAATAATTATTTTAATTAATCAACTATGGATCGACAAAATCAATTATTAAACATTATCAATACTATAAATTATGGTCAATTGTTATTAAGCACTAATTATTAATAAATTATTTAATTTGACTATTATTTCTAAATGGACAGTGATGGATTGAACCATTTAGTTAAGCCGATGAGAGGTTTTGCCACCGATCGTTTAACTATTTAAACGTCATCCATTACATGATTCAGCACGGTGGTGCATAAGGTGAAAACCTAAATGTAAAACTAAACAGTGATGCGGTAGTCACTCCTCTCATACTTGCTTTCATCGAAAATCTCTTGAATCTTAAAATGTGTCTATCTATCTTTGTTGTTGTTATTCTGAATATGCTATAATTTGTATGTGTGATCCATCGGCTATACACCTAAAATTCCAACAATTAATATGATCAGGTTGTATGATTTCTGCCTATTATGTCTACTCGTTAAACTGTATGAATATATATCTATGATTTGAAACTATGTAAGTCATATATTTGTTTGATTATTGATAGATGAGTAAAATGAAATTGTGTATCCCCTTTGAAATACATATATTGTGTAAATCATGTGAATCCTAATATATGGATCTATTCTAGATTGGGCATTATCCCACAAAGCGACTCAATATGTGATAGCACATTAACCCATTCATTATCTTCACCGTTCAAAACAAGATAGGGGACTTCATGTGCGTTTCATCGCACAAAATCTATATATATATATAATTTAAAATTTAAACTTTTTTAGAGTTTTATTCTAAAAAAAGTATAATCATTCTTAATTTGTGTGATTGTAACTCACATATCATGGGTACAATTGTGCAAGTTTCGGTTGGGTAGAATTATTAAATATATTTATTATAATTAAAATTATATTGATAATAACGATACTCTATGAGTATGTTATTGTTAATATAATTTGTTGTTATTAGAAGCAGTTGTGCCTGTGTTTATGTCAATTATAGTTCAAATACCCTATCAATATTTGAATTTTTGGTGACATAATTGTATTATTTTTTTTGTTTAAACAACGAATGTTTAATATTTCATCATTTTTAAGGTGAATAAGTGGGAAATTTGATAACGAACACTTGCATATAAAATGCAATGCCCTTGCCCAACAAACATAATATGCGTATATTGTTGTACATTCTTATTTATTATTGCTGAGACTCTTAGTTGATATTACAATAAATAAGATTTTTTTTAAAAGACATGTAGAAATTTATTTTTATTTTATGTACTCCAACAATTCATTTTAAATTCCATTGAGCTAAGTAGGCATGACTATCCCCAATATCTGTTCTGATTTCTCATCAACATCCTCCCACAATTTATTTTAAATTCCATTGAGCTAAGTAGGCTTGACTATCCCTAAAATCTGTTTTGATGAAGGAAATCCAAAGCCTTGAAAAATTTGAAAATGAGGTGCTTATATCTATCATAAGATTCCGATAGATGATTCAAAAATCTACATAATCAAAGTTGTCTCCAAAATTGTCTAACTTACCATTTGAAGAAACTATGCATCCTTTTCCATCTCGTGGTCACAACAAACACTCACCATTCGACAAGCAACGGATCCTGGTTGAATACAGTTCACACCTCAGAAAATTCCTAACTACCGTTGGAACTTGAAGACCGTGGATAGATTAAATTCCATTTGCACTGCTGAGTTAGACGGTCAATATCTACAAGTGAACTCCAGGTATTCGTGGTGGCTTGCGTATAGCTTGAGGCCGTGGTATCCTGGTAAAATTTGATTTTCAGAATTCATCTTTTGAATGACGGCTGTTCCAATGCTCTCTTTTGTTGTCATGGACTCGTATCTTTGCAATTATGCACTATAAGGAACAGGGAGGAATCATTCATTAGAAGCAAATCTTTCAGGAAGTCAATCAAAGTAGATCATCGATGAATTCCCTTGGCCCTACAAAAACCTTCAGAAAAGCCACCGAAGTCACATCAACGAGCAGAGAAAGATGAATAAAATCAAGGGAACTCGTTGATGATCTACTTTGATTAACTTCCTGAAAGATCTGCTTCCAATGAATGGTTCCTCTCTTGATTTTATTCATCTTTCTCTGCTCGTTGATGCAACTTCAGTGGCTTTTCTGAAGGTTTTTATTTGTTTGTCCTTGGCCTTGCCTTTCATCAAAGAAGTTAAGTGCCAAATGAGCTCAACCCCCAAAATAGTGACAGCTAAGAAGAATATCTAAACAGGGAGGAACACTTGTCTTCTGGTTTTTGGAGGGTTAGGCTACGCAGTTTTTCTGCATGTTTTTGGTTCAGCTTTGGCGTGTTAGCCGTGTGGGAGGGTCCTGTTATGGGAGTGTGTGGCTTAGGCTTTTGTTAGGTGTGCCTGTTGGTGTGGTAGGCCTTTAGCGCCAAAGGGATATTTGGGTAGAGGTTCCATTTGTATACGGAGTATTTGGTGTGCCACCATTGAGGTGTTCCGCATATATACGACACCTTTGAATTTATCTTTATGATCCAAGGTTCTGGTGTTCCTTTCACCTCCTTGGCTTAATAAATTTTGCCGATTCAAAAAAAAAAAAAAACCTAAACAGACAAATCCAGAAAATATCCACAGAAAACTATAAAAGTTGATACATAAGAATCTGTATTAACATTGAAATTAAAGTGAATCTGTATAAGAATCTGTATTAACATTGAAATTAAAGTGAATCTGTATTAACATTGAAATTGAAGTGCCAGAAGGGCAGTTGTTTTCTTAACATCGTCCTTTTGTGCAAAACCGTTAAATGCAAACAAAGTTTTCAGGGTAATTTTTCACCGATAGGAATAGAACGCACAGAGTTTACAACACTCGAACACCTTGCACTAGAGTTTAGACCCTTGTAAGTTCTCAGGGTATTGGGACTGCATTAAATAAAGAATCACACAACATGGAAGCAAAGACATGAACCAGGCATTCACATAATTGTGCTTGTTTGTGGGAGAAGTAAAAATGAAAGAAATAATTGCAGCTTTTTCATTAATGAATTAATATAAGTACATCTCATGAGGGAGACAAAAAATCATATATACATACTAATAGAATTGCTTTTCTATGTCAAATTAATTAGATCCCACGAGAATGTTGAAGCCTACAAGAAGCTAAACAACCAAGAAATATGACAGCAAGTGGTCCCTGCTTTTTCAAAATTGCAGGCCTAATGGAACTTCCTTTCATTATCCACCATTTCTTTGTCAAATCCCACCAGCAAATGTGGTATCATATATTCATACATACTATCACCTCATTAAAGTTCAGATTATTCCACATCAACATTGCCTTTACACCTCTCGTATATCATTACTGCCTATGTAAAGAACCACAAGTAAACTCTAGGACCAGTTCCACGAGTGTGATATAAGGTACATGGACCTTCTTCAAATTTAAGTGTGGCCTTAATGAATGTGAAGAACCACCCACCACAAGGGCAGTAACACACCCATCGGTTGCAGTTTGAACATGAAGCAGTAGCAGCAACACCTTCCAGAATATATGTTGATTAGAAAAGATTATGAGCGGAATTGGAGAGAATTCTTTGATTTTTTCTGCATTGGTACAAGATGCGATTTGATTTCTATTACTTCAGCTCGGATAGGTGGCTGGGACATGAGCTTAAGATTGATGGAACATTTCTCCCACAAACTGGGGAAGATTTTTGGCCACTCCCAGAAGAATTCTCGGTTTGTTGCAACTGTGAAGTGTTCACTGACGAATCAACTTTCCATCCTTCCAAATTTGGCTTCAAGTTGCCCCCATTAAATGTATTTCCTGCTGCTGCTGTATAAAAAGGCTGGCAATTATTGAGTTGGTGTTTCCCCTGGGATGGCAGAGAAGTTGTGCAATCTCCCCCAAAAGAAATTTGCATACGCCCCTGTGAAAATCTTCCTTTCTCCAAATCATTTTTGGTGGTTGGAGTCTTGGTTGTTGTACTAGGTGTGTGATGAACATGATAACTTGTGGTTCTTCCCGTGATCTTCGTGTGAGAAGTTTGGTTAGAACTATTGCATTGAGCATGGCTTTGTGAGAAAACAGGGCCATTGTTTGCAAAGTTTGTGGCAGAAGTGGTATTGGTGGATGAAGCTTTATTTCGAGTAGCCGCGGCAGGTTGCTGCTGTTGCATACCATGCTGCTTATGAAGCTGAAGCGATTGCGCTGACTGTTGAGAACTTGAAGTATTACTGGAAAAAGGCATGGTTGTTGTCACAGTTGAAGTAATGGAGTGACTGGGCCAGTTTCCATTTGAATGAGATAGCACAAAGTTAATATTCTTTGACGAATTATCAAAAACAAGAGTGGTTGGCCCATTAGCTGATGACTTACCATGAGTGGTTTTCTTTTCATCATCTTTGTGGGAGGAATTTCCCCCTCTCTTCTCTATAGTAGTTGAATAATTCTTCTGCTGAACAGTATGAGATGTACTTGCAGCTTGATATCCTTGTCGCGCAACATCAGGCAGGCTTTGAATGACCAGTGGATTCTGTTTCATGGATGAGAAGTTAAGGTTTGAAGGAAGATTGGTTCCATTAAATGAACCAAATGATACTGCAAATGGTTGAGATGGTATAACCTCAACTCCCCCCTTTAAAGCCTGCTGCTGCTTGTCACCAAAGCTTCCACTGTTGCCACCAACAATATCCGATGTCGCACATGGCTTGAAAGAAAAGTTCACTGGCTGAACTGGTATTGTGAAGTTCTGCCCTTGCAAATCCTTTAGTGGGCGAGATGTTAGATTAGCAACAGATGGTACATTCTTTTCATTTACCTCAGTCTCTTGCTTGTGTGGGTGAGACTGTGGAGTATGTTGCTTTTGTGACCGTCGCTCTGCAGTTGTAGAGGTCAAGATACTATTACCATTTACTTGCGCACCATGTGACTGCATCTGAGATGATGAGCTACTTGATGTTTGCTTAGTAAGATAACTTGTTTGCACACGTGCTTGTGAGAGAGGGTGTTGTTGTGGATACTGAAGAGGATGGAATGTTTGAGAAGAGTACAAAGGTCCGCCGAGTATATGTGTTGTTTGTGCAGAGCTTGCATTTCTGATTGCCGCAGTTGCTCCAAGAGAACTAGACGAAACGGGGAATGAATACCCGTTATTATGAACTATTGTTGCATAAGGAGAATTATTGGCTGAAAAATGAGGGTAGCTAAAGCTCATAGCAGTGGCTGGCAAAGTTGAGGTGGTACAAGGAGATCCAGCAACTGAACTCTGGGACCTATTATATGAGGAAGCATTGTTGGGAGAACTCACACCTCCTGCCTGATTAGTAGCTGCTGCAACTGATGCTTGATAATGAGCCGGAGAAAATACGAAAGCAGGACCATGCTACATTCAAAATTACAGCACATTACTTAAGAAAAGACACAGCTGAGCACAATTAAAATGGGTAACACCCTATTTTTCTACTGTATAGAAGCAATAAATACAAGAGTCACGAGACTATACCACTAGATTCCCAGTTGACCCGGGGAATGGACCTTGTTGTAGCAAGTGCGTCTGATGTATTGAATCCACTGGATTGGGATTATTATAATTTTTAGTAGCAGTGAGATTATGATCACCTATGACAGCCAACCTTTTCTCTTGTGTGCCATTTTGGTCTAAACTCGGCAAGTGTTTCTGAGATTGTTTGTTAATGATCATACTTTCTGCCGAGAGAAGACAATTGACATTGTTGGTTTTTGGGGCACAAAGTGAACCAGAGCCAATAGCCGCTGACAAAAGGGGGTTCATCTTTGTGAACTGCTTGAGTAGGATCTTACGAGCAATTTGATAATGGGTTGCACATCTCTTTGGTTGTTGTTCAGAGAGAGCAAAATTCACATGCTGCATGTTTGAATTATGAAAGAATTGTTAACCATACCATTACATGTAGGTAGGCAGGGTGCTAGGATATCGTTACAGGCGAGAATAAAGAAAGGAGTCAAATAATTACAATTAGAAGAACAAAATAGCGAGAAATTATAATACCTGTGCTGATGTTGATGATCCTGTGGTTGTGTTCATCTTCACAACTGTCTGCAAGGGTGGCGTGCATCCACCAGTCATAGTTATTGACCTGAAGCAAAGTCACATTATAGATATGAATAATGTTGGGTAAATTTAGAGAGGTAAGAATGAAGAAAAAACATATTCTTCAGAAAATGACGATCTAATACCCAATAAGAGAGAGACTGCTCGGCAATCCTGATACAGCTGCTGGTAGAGGCACTGAACTAGAACAAGCTGAATAAGGAAAGAAACATAAGAGACTTCTAAACAATCAACAAATATCAAAATCAGAGTTAATACTCATTCTATATTATTAAAAAATTCAAAAATTTACCAGTTTTCTCTACTTTGGGATTTGACAATGCAGTAGGTTGTTCCTTATTCCTACCCTGCTCCTCTAATTTATTGTTTATCTTTATGTCATTGTCATTGTTTGGCTTCTCCAAATAATGTTTTAGCACATTCAACGTGGCCATATTCGCCTCTTCTTCAATTTCTTCTGGAATTTTCTCTACCGTAGCTGGTCTTTCCACCTTGTCTTCAACCTTGATACTATTTTCCCTCTTCTGCATCAGAAATTGTTGTAAGTTGGAGTACAGAAAAAAGGGACAGTAAAAACAATTTCAAGATTAGAGTCAACCTACTTACCGTTTCCAAGTCCGGTGCCAATTTTATACTTGCTGATGTTAAATTGCCTCGAGACAAGTCATTCCCTTTTGGGGACAGCATCATAGGAGGAGGAGCCTGAAAGAGAAAGACACTCTTCTTCAGCTATTTGACAGTAAACAGAAAGAGAAATGTAATAGCAATGTGAATAAGGATCCTCACCATCAAATCTATCTCAAACTTGCCTAGTCTTTGGGTGTTATCCTTCGGAGCAGTCAACATCCTAATAAATTGAATCCACAAGAAAATAAGCTCATTGATCAGCTATCCAATATAAGTATTCAAGAGCAAGAAAGAAAAGAAAAAAAACAAATATTCATTGGTACTCACTCTCTGGTAGATACCGAATCCTGTTTATCAGCAGCATCCAACTTCGAACATGATTGTGACCCGCGTGTGGTGGATAAAGGTTTTCCATCTGCTGAAGCACCACCATATCCGGCACCGGAATTCACTTTCTCTATTTCAACCTTTGATGATCCATTTTCATGACAAGTAACATTGCCATCACGACAGCCCACATCCACAGCTTGCTCGCACTGAACTCTAACCAACTCTTCAGTTGAATTGTAGACATCCGATTTCTTCGTCTCTGATGATAAAAAAACACCATTGAAATCAGTCAAACACACACACAAATAAATAATAAATCGAAAATCTCACAAAATTCAAACCCACCTGTATCCATAGATGTGTTGTGATTAATGCTTGCTTCAACCTTTTCAAATGAAGACTCGAGGTTCTTGGAAGTCCTCAAACCAGACAAAAGCTCTGCTATCTCAATCTCCATATCCGATGAAGACGATTTCGATGTCTTATCAACATCTCCAATCACTTTCCGCTACATAACATACACATGAAAATTGAAAACTCAGTCCTTCAAATTCTAATTAAAACATATTGAGAACAAAAACAAAAAACAGAGAGAAAAAAAAAAACTTGAACATACCTTCTTCTGCTGAGAAGAAACATTCAAAGAAGTCGAAGCCGACGGAGAATTCGACCGCCGCCGGAAAATCTGCTCCTCCGTGCCGCCGCCGCCGGTGATCCATTTTTCACGTAACTTTTTCACGGAAGCTGTAAAAACACGAAAATCACACTAAAACTGAGAAGAAGAAAAAACAGTAAAAAAGATTGAAAAACGATAAAATATACGAAAAAACGCATTAGTATTGTATCAACCTGAACGAGCCTTCCGTGGAACCACCACGCCGATAATCTCATCGGTTCTCTTAAACGGCGGCGGTTTCGCCGCCGTTACATTCCGGCGATGATTTTGACCAGAAGCACCAAACGACGTTGTATTCGATAAACGGATCCGAGATATATCTCGAACGTCGTCGTTTTGTTCATTTCCGAAGCTCTCTTCGGTGCTTCGTTCACCTTCGTCTCTGTGAGAGTGAGAGAGTCTTCTCCGTTTCCGAAGCTCTCTATCATGATTCCTTCCAACCTTTCTCGAACCTTCTCTCAACTCCACCGCTTCATCCTCTAGATTTCGATGTCTGTGTCTGGGAAATCCGTTAGATTTTCTAGATTCTCTGATTCTATCCATGAGTTTCTGATTTTTCTTCTCTCATGTAATCAAAATCGCTGGTGAATAAGTTTTGAATACTTACGGCGGCGAGTGATCGGAAAATCACCGTCCACGGTGGTTGTTTGGTTTGGTAGGGAAGTTTTGTGAAAAGAGTGCACTTGTTCTTATACTCTTTATGTTGTATTTCTCTCATTCTTCTCCTTTTATTTTAGTTTTTCATTACGTTTGCTTTATTGACGGGCGAATTATTTAATGCATGATTACCCATTTAATAATCTGATCTTCCTTTTTAATAAGTATCCTACATTAAAATAATAAATGAAGGTGGCGTGTCATGTTGAACGCTTTTTTTTAAATGGAATATTAAGTGTGTAAATTGAAAATATTAATTTTTCTTTTGAAAGAAAATTGAAAATATTGATATTATATTCTTTTTGGTGGAAATTTTATTAGTACTTTAAATAATAAATGTTCTGCAATAAGTAAATATCTTTTAAAATGAACACTTTTTTTAAAATGGAATATTGAGTGTATAAATTGAAAATATTTCAATTATATTTTTTTTTTGGAAATTTTATTAGTACTTTAAATAATAAATATTCTATAACAAGTAAGTATCTTTTAAAAAATCATAATGGATTTTTTTGGTTCAAATACCGTAATAGATTTAATTCGTATATATCATGATTGAAATGAGTAATATAATTATTTAAAATCATATATAAAATATTTTACATTGAGGAGGTATAAAAATATCAAATACTCGTTTCTTTTCTTTTTAAGTGTTATTTTAGAATGGTACTCGTCAATTAAAGGGTAGTGGGTTTTTGGAGTTTTTCTTATTATGCTTTCATTTTATCCACAAACAAATTTCTACTTTTCTATTTTTTTCATACAACCTCTTTTCAATAAATTACTTTCATCGTCTTTTCTATATACACTCTCTTTTCAATAATGTAAAAAATTTAACATAATTCCTAATAATAAAAAAAATGATATTTTTTTATTATAAAATGATATTTTCTAAAATATAAGAGTCAACAATAGGATTTCCTTTTTTTATTATGAAAAGATATTTATAAAATATCATTTTAATAAATAGGATATAAATTATTATAATTATAAATGATAGAAAATAAAAAATTTATCCTAAAAATAACATATTTAATTATTCTCTAAAAAAAACTTATTTAATTATTAATTTAAATATATATATATATATATATATATATATATTCATGTGGAAAAACAGAAAGTTGTTTTTTTGTTTAGGGAAAAAAATGGTGGAAATTTTGAATTTTCACATCTCACTTCATGAGACCAAAGACGGCTTAGATATGCGATAAAGCCTTCGACGCTACCAACGCCGTTGGATATCCCTTTCATCGGACAATTGTTTATGAATAGGGGTGGAAATAGGTCGGGTCGAGCCGGAGTTTGCTTAAATAGGTCAGACCTAGTTGAAAAAACTTAAGTCTAAATGTGGCCTATTAGCATGTCAAAGACTTTATTTTAAGTTTAGCATGACCTTTTTAAATGTCAACTCTAGCCTATTAGCCTATCTTAAAGCCTAATTTATACTAAAAAATTTAAATAGAATATTTAACCTGTTTATAAAAAGGTTAATAAACATATTTTTAAAAGGCTAATAGATCGATAAAATTTTGTAAAGCATGTACATCCATTTTCTTCCACTTTATAAGCATATATTGCATTTATATCTAATATTTTTTTTTAGAACTTGTACATCTATTTTGTAGAGGTTAATAAACGTGTATTGCATAGATTTAATCTATTGCCTTTATCTTTGTTGTAATAGGGTTCCTTTCCTTACTTTGTGAGTTGAAATAAGATAAGAATGACAATAATAAGAGATTAATAGGGTAATACTCAAAAGTATGTGTACTCATTAGAGTTGAAATAATAGGGTAATACCAAGAGTTTTAAACTCATTGAAAATGCAAAAATATAGATAAATTGTGGTGTTGAAAATTCGAAGTAACCAAAAATTTATTAATATAATGGAGTATATATAATTACACATATATGATTTGGCCTGGAGTGGTAGGCCTAGTAGGTTTTTCTATAAGTTTTAGTATGGCCTATTTAAATTGACGAGCTTTTTAAAAGGTTTGAGCCTAACCTTTTTCTATAACTTTATTTATAAAAAAAAACATTTTAGCTATATATAATAAATAGACTAATTGACTAATAAGAAAATGATAATAAGTTGCATATATAACTGTTTAACCCGTAACTAATTAAGTTGTTTGTCGTGTATGACATAAAGTCGAATTAAGGGACAACCGAATTCCTTTCAGCTGAATGAAAGATACTCGAATCTAAAACATCGGAACACAAGATAGATGAGTATTTCTCCAGTCTAGTGTTAGAATCAGTTAAACTTGAATGAAATTTGACAATTCGGTGATTTACTCGTGTTTCGTGCTAATAACGCCACAAACCGAAGCGAATATTCACAAAAAGGCATGTTCCAAAAGAAATATGAACGGGCGAATGAAAGAAATAGGAAAACACCACAAAAGAAAAGGAAGCAAGTTGAACATGGTTGCCACATTCTTATTAGATTAAAAAATGAAGGTGACAGAGGAACAAATCCATCCAAAGATGAATCATATCCTTAACAATTATACTTAGATTTAATTAAAAGAGATTCATTTAGAAAATAAGCAATCTACTACCGTTATTGTTCGGATGGTAGGCAAGATAGTCAAACCTATACCTCCACCTAGAGATTAGGTCATCTGATAGTTGAAAAACATTAAGAGTGAAACATATACAAGTTAAATCAGACACTTGAATCATAAACTGAATAAAACTTTATTAATTGAATCCAACAAATAAGTAGAGGCTCATTGTGGTACCCTAGTCAAGATAGATTTAGTTATACATTGTAACCGACATCATTACAAAATAATAGAAAAATACACCCTAGAGAGAACAATAAGGGAAGAAAGCCATTTTTTTAAAGCTCTGAATCTTGACCCTTGCCTTGTACCACTTGCTTTTTGAATGAATAAAAGTGTGTGCAGGAGTCTCTATTTATAGTGCATCATAACTTAGGGTTTAAGAGATGAGAACTAAGCTTTTTCCTCTGGTCTTATTTAGAAAACAAGCAAAATTAACATTTCGCCCGCAGTCGTGCGCATGAGCGCACAACACCACACACATGGGGGAACAGGGCAGCAACCAAGGTTATCCCATATGCAGGGGCGCGTGGCTCATGCGCAGAGGCGCATGAGGCAGTAACCTGGGTGCGAATTTTCAGTTGTCGTCCCTTTTTCGAGCGTTCTTCTGTCTTGAAATATCTTGGAACATAGAATGAATTTCCCCCTATTTGTATTTACTTCAAAAACCTTTTAAGAATCATTGATCCTCAATCTTCATATCCCTTGATCCTTCATGTGATGTCTTCTTTTGCTGATTTTCATGATTTCTCGCTAAAAAGACTCAAAACACTTATGGAGTTGCATGATTTATGATAACAATGAATTACAACGACTCAAATAAAAACACTATTAATTGTTCCTCAAACCATGGACAACTCCTCTAAATGTCCTCTTATTGGTCTTCGAATACAAATAAAATAACTAAAAACATACCTAAAATAGCATATAATGCTCCGTCATCTCTGATCTATCATTACAAGGTAAATCATTCGGGCTCTAGATTGCGGCCGAAGACGAGACTAAGAAGGTAGTGCATTACCGTCTCGAATCTTGAATGATGATGAGACCACGTATAATCCTATTGGGAAATTATGTTTATGATTATTTTGATAAACAAACTATGATAAAAGATCAAAATAGAAAGAAAAAAAATTGAAAAGTTCTTGGAGGTAAATATAATATAAATTGTTATCGTTGGTGGATACGAGTTAAACTCAATCATTCGTAACACTGGCTCAGTTGACAATGTTAACATTGGTAGGTTTGACAACTTCACCCGAACTTTGCAGTTGTGCATACTAGGTTAGATAGTTCTTCTTATTTCGTCTACAAAACAATGAAGATAAATAAAAAATACTCCATCAACATGTTTATTTATTTACAAATTTTTAAATAAAGATTCAACAAATTTTGGTAAAATATTTTTATTCTTCGCCCCTCTCTTTAGACATAAATTTATACACATTTTATGATAAGAAATGATATTTATACAACTATTTTAAAATAATTTTTAAATAACAAAAGCAATAGAGAGAATAAAAAAAGATAAGAATATGGAAAAAAAATTGTCAAAATAAATGGGGTCTCAAAGTTTAAAGTTTGATAAAAGATAAATAAAATCTAAATAAAGATTCTTTATCCAAGAAAGAATTTGGATCTAACAAATTATTTGTCAGTATCCGAAATTTATTAATCATTTGATCACACTCACTTTTTTTTTTTTGTTGAAATAATTTGATCTCACTCACTTATTTTTCTTCATATATACTTCAACATCTAAAAATGAAAAAGCAAATTACAATTTAATTAATAATGATTACGGTATATGATAAGAGTAATGATATTTATACAACTATTTTAAAATAATTTTTAAATAATGTTTTCTTTTATCTTCTCTTGCGACAAAAGCAATAAGAGAATAAAAAACAATTAGAATATAGAAGAAAGTTGTCCTAAAAGTTATTTTAAAATAGTTGTATAAAAACATTTCTTACGAAGCCCCTCCATGTTTTTTTTTTGTCAGGTAGTCTGTTGGCTAAATTCACCTTATAAGGTGTGGGGTGTCCGGGGTCCCCCGACCCCTATATATAATAATGCATTGTCCTACCAACCAAACTATGCTCAGGGGACATATTTTTACTTACATAAAATATTGAATCCGAAGCAACTTGAACATATCTCAAAATTTATTTTGAAGCAAAACATATCCATATCAACTAGTAATAAAATTACATGTTCCTCAATTCACAAAGACGCCTTTATCCTTTTCCAATGGCTTTGGCTATAGTTTATTTTTTTATTTAAAAAAAGGCTTTGGCTCGATTATAAAAATTTGTATCCTTCAATCAATTCAACAAGAAAAAGGAATATTATATTAGAAGGGTATTATTCTATTACAAGAGGGATACAAATCAAAACAAATATAATATTCTGACACTAAGAAAAGCAAGCTCCATATTTTATTATATTAAGAATTAAATAAAGCAAATAAAAGTACGCATTATTGAAAACTGTATTGTTATTCAAATATAGAATGCATGAACAAGTTCTATTTCTTAAGGCATAAAACAAATCATTCAATTATAAAATTTAAAAAAGAATTAATAAAAGCATACTTCATCGGCTTTTCAACATTATTTTAAGGGTTTTGTTGACGAGTATCTTCGGAGCACTCTTTAAGCATACTAAAGTAATTATTCTTTCAAAATTTAAAAGTTTTCAATTTTCAATACACTGATAACACAAACTTTAATAAAAAGTTACTATTTTAAGTCGTTAACCAGTGTTTCGGAAGCACTAGTTACCATTTTCCTTATTTTAAATATATTTGAAACGTCAGGAGAGGGATCTACCCCACTTCCACTTGTCCTATACTATACATTAATTATTACTAATGCCCCATGATTAAAATAAAAGTAATCTAGTTTATACGATTTGGTCATTGATTAATGGTTCAATCTACCTGCACATGACCAATCGTGACTTGAATCTTAATATAATAATTCTTTATTAAACTGGCTTATTGAGTTTATTGTATATATTTTGACCTTAAGCAAGTTTTCTTGTATGTGTATGTAAGTCCATATATTAATATTAATGAATGAAAAGGATTAATCCAGTTGACATGCGAAGTTGAATCCGATGCACTTTGTAAATATGAAGTTCAACTCTCGTTATCAATGTGATAATTTCAATAACATTTATCATGTAAATAATGTTCTGAACCTACAAGTCATCAAACTTGATTTACCTAATCTTGTTTACATAAGAAAATATTGATGAACATGCACAAGTGATGATGATAAGAATAATAAATATATTAGTGGGTTGAGACAAACCCACTCATCCAATTTAAAATTAAATTAAGAAAGACATCTAATCTTTGATTAATTTTTAAAAAATGTGTTGGATTCAAATTGTCTTCAAAAGAACAGTAGCAAAATTATTAATTTAATCTGAATTTATCAGTTGAAGTGGCAAGCATTTGTTGTTCCACGATGAAGTATTGAAGTTGCATTCCTTGAATACCGAATTCCGGGAATGTGAATTTGTTTGGTTGCTAATCGTGAGATCGATATGATCCAAAATTATAATATTTTAATTATTTGTAAGGGAATATAATATTTTAATTAGACTGCGAATACGAGGCTACTAATATTTTTTTTTCAATTATTATAGTACTAATTATTAAATACTCGATCACCAAAGAAACATATTTAAATACTCATATCTCATTTACCAACAACGAGTTGATTAAAGTGGTAAGAGAAACAATGAGTTGGTCGAAGTGGTAAGAGATTTAAATCTTTTAGTAGATAATTAAAAGTTCGATTTTTAGGTTATAGGAAAAAATTCGATTACTGAAGAGTTCATCTTAAGTATTTTATAAAGATTAATCATTATTAAACGACAATAAAAGCTTCGTATCAATACGTAACTCAACAAAATACTCAATCAATACTCAGGTCTCAATTGTTTTTAAGAAAAAAGTTCTGATTGCCTTTTTTTAATATTTTATTTTAGGTTGAGTTTAGTATGAAGAAAGTAATTTAAATGATTAAATAACATTTCTGTCGCAAGCTGTACAATGGAACACTCTAGTCTCTAGATCAATATTCAAAGTTCAAACACTGTTAGGTGTATGACTTTAAATTTATTAATAGTTTAAAGTACATTTAACAAGGTTTTCTTGTGGTAGAAGAATCTCATTTTTTCTCTCTCTCTCTCTCTCTATATATATATATATATTTTAATTTATTAAGTTCATTGCAGCAACAACTCAACCGGAATGGTCAGGATATGGGATTGAATATTGTCGCCATAATTTTTCTACAAAGCATATTATTTTAGGCATGCAAACGATACTTTATGATGTGCTTTTTTACTATAAAATGAAAACAACCAACTTCGAATTATAAAATGAAAACAATCAATACAAACGATACAAACATCCCTAACATAAAAAAGCAAAAATAAATCAAGCAAATGAAAAATAATATCAACATGAATTTCCTCATAAAGATCGAAGAAACCCTCATTAGTCATTAGCAAGTAAATTCAAACATTTGTTTGGAGATTATTGAAGAATCGCCTTTCCACAAAAAACAATTTGATAAGGCATGAGATTATTCAACCATATATGAATGTATGTGCAGGAGGATGTGGCTTGGGATTTAATCCGACATTAATCTAGTATTCATTTTGTTACTCCATCTCTTTAGACTGATCATTTGTTACAATTTACATCATTGGGTGGTTATTCTAGAAAAATAAGATCATGTATGTACATTATATGGCTTGCCTGTGTTTGTTAAAGAAAGGAATCATCGTTGCTTTAGACAAAAGGATGAAACGACGGCTAAATTGCTTGATAAGGTTAAAATAAATCTGTCATTTTGTTTGATGAAAGCTCATAGTCCTTGATTAATGTTCGATATTAATCATTGGTGGACTAATCCTTTAATGTTTATGGGATTAACCACATAGCGGTTTTTTTCCTTCCTGTTTTTATCATGGATGGCTTGGGGTAAATAACTTTTGTTGGGGTTGTCTTATTGTGCTAGAGAGAGATGATTTAGTTACAATATCTCATTTTACCTTAAAGATCAATGATACTCAAAAATAATATTTTTCTTAAAACTCTTAACAAATATATGTAAAAAATAAATTAAATTTATACTGTAAAAAAACACAAAGTAGTTTGACAAGAAATAGTCATGTCATGATTGGTATTGGTATATACAATAGTAGGTAGAAAATTATCAAAATTTTAGGGAGGGAATGACTTCAGGAGATGAGGAGGGAAAGTAATCTCCACACTTTATTATCAAAACAGAAAGCTTATTATAAACATGTTCTTGATTTCAGAACTTATAACTATTCTCAAAAGATAAAGATTTAGAGAAATTTTCAATTCCCTCCAAAACTCCTTGAAGTCTTCTTCTCCCAATTTATTTTTCAAAGTTTTCTCAAATTTGGAGTGTTTAGTCTCTTAAAGAGAAATGAACCCATACAAGGTGAATGTCTATTCTATGTCGTTATTCCCTTTTCTACTACTCCCATTCTCCTCAAAGTTTTTTCATCTCTTTCACTTCTAGAAGATTGCTTTAGTGCCCCCTAATTGCTCAACCTATTGAAACGTATCTTCCGACGGAAATCTTTTTGCTTACAGAACTGATCAGAAGCTAGCCTATGATTGGGGTTTTCCCTAAATTTTGAGCAATGCAGAAGGCCTATGAAGCAACTATGTCACTTCTACCACCAAAATAAAGTCTTATTGACCAGCAGCAAGATTTTTCAGCACAATTAAATTCTCGTACCCCTACTTGGGAGCTGACCATCAACATTAGTCGTTCTAGTGGAATAATACACGCAAAATTGAGTTCACTAGAACGGCTATAGTTGATGGTCAATAATAAACATTCCCTTTTGACATAAAAAAAACAGAGTAATTCCTCTTTGTTTAGTCTTTTATGTATGATTTACACTCTTTTAACTCCATTCATCATAACCTTTTTGTGTACCCAATAAAGGAGGAATGAAAACAGAGCAATTTTTCCAACGGTAGGTCATTCTTGACATCTCACTCTTTTAATTTTTTTGAAGCATTTTGTTCAATACTTCACTTCAACACCCATATTTGCTCAAAACACAGAAGTCCTGAACTAAATAAACTTGTTAAACAAAACAAAAATATGGCATATACAGATCGCTTCCGCACACCCAAAAGAAATCATAAGGATCTCAATATCTCAAAATTTCACAAAATTAACATTTCTACGCTATAGGAATAGGAGTCTAATTCCAATGATGCAATTGTGAAGAAATCCCAAATTGCACACATGAACTCACCTTTTCAATTTGAAAAAGCATATATTTAACAGAAAAAGTTGTCTTCCGTATAACAAATAAACAAATGCATCAATAAACAAACTTAGCTTATATCAACAACAACTAAAAAAAACTTGGCAAAGTAAATACAATTTGACCTTCTCTAGATAGAACTCAAGTAAGATTACTTTTTTTGTATCAAAGGATCAAACTGTCAGCAGCTCCTGAAAGAAAGGGAGAAGTTACTTGTCAAACCCTAAATAGTATGTACTAAAAATCACTAGAAAATTAATTTAGGAAAAACTAGAAGTGATGAGGACAATAATACAAATATGCATAATTCAATTTTGCAAGATGTAAGTATAAATATATAATCAACCATAACTTCTTGTTTGTTGATATCCTTCTTTCCCGGCCACAAAAGGATATAAATCTTGGCGAGTGAATAGACAAATTGTTGATAAAAATAGCTTCTAAATTTTACAATTAACAAATGCTTTCTTGAAATTGTTACACGTTAGTAGAAAAAGTCGCTCCATTAGATTTTGCAACGTGGCACATTGAATAAACATAAAATATTTCACGTGGATTCCACATCAATGTCACATCACTAGACTAAATTGTATATGAAATTTATGATGTAAAAATTATATAATGTGTTTTGATCCTAAGGTGGAAGCCTTGGAGTTGACATTAAATGCATGAATTTGAAATGCCACATAAAATTGTGATGTGGAATTGATTTGGGATCCATGTGGAAGACCACATAATGCTCATTTAACGTGTGACGTCATAACCCCTAACCGCAACAGGTAAGGAAGGACCTTTTTGACTGATGCATTACAATTTCATGAATGTATCAGCTAATTCTTAAAATTCAAAGACTGGTTTTACCGATGCTCACAATTTCGAGGACAAATCTGCCTATTCACTCAAATCTCCATCAAGTCAAAGGCACCAAGTTAATCTAAATGTGTAAATTAATTGAGAGGCAATCCTTTTAACCACTATACCATGTTCAAATGAAACATCATTTGTTGAGTTTTACATAGCTAATTTGCAGAACATAATGCCGTGAAAGTGACAAATGTAGAACATCAAACAAATCATAGAAATACTTATTAGAACTGTATTGGACCCAATTTCAGTGAACTTCTCCCCCCAAAAAATTAAAAGAATCTTGTAACAACGACATTTTTAAATAATAGCTTTTTGTATTAGTTGAAATTAGTTTCTGTTTCTCAATTTATTTGAGAGGTTCTCTCATTTAACTTCTGTATGAACACATGAGCTTAATGAAACATTATTTTTGAAAGTGACAAGCTATTAACTCATTTTAACTGAGAAACTCCTATAAGTAAATAGTTAATTCAACCTAGGTCTTAGAAAAATAGTTTTGTGAATAGAATCCATGTTTAGGCATCTAATTAATCTACAATCTGTCATAAGCTAATAGATAAACATATAAAGAAAGTGGAAATATATAATACCTTTTCTTTCTGTTTGTAGAGGGCATCAACCTTCTTTATATAATCATCAGTCAGCTTCTACAAAACAACAAAATAGAAAAAAATTATGTTATTATTAATTTTAAATAATAACCATTAACCAATAATGAAATACAACAACAAATTATCCTCACGGAAAATTAACACTGATAGTGACTAGGTAGCAAAAAAAAATGAGCTGATCACTGCAGTACAGTATAAACAACAAATTGTATAGCGTTGTTTATTGCAACTTGAGGTTGGATTTGTGCTTGTCCCATTTTACAGTATATTGTCCCATTCACCAATAAAAACAAAAGAGAGATGGCAGTTGAAGTTTAAACACAGTAATACATTGCAACCTATATGAGTGTATCAAGTTACCTGCAAATCGCTAGACAAATCTTTTACATTATCTTCTGAGAGCTTCTTATCCTATGAGAAAATTCCAATCGTGATTAATGAAAGGTATTATGGAAGACAAGGAATAAATTACTGAAGGGAGTTAAGAAAGAAAGGTAAACAATTGAAGGATTTAAACCTTTTCAAGTTTTTCATAAGCTTTCAAAGCATCTCTTCTTATGTTCCTCAAAGCCACCTATAAAAGAAGTGAGGATGCCAAAGCATTCCAAAGAAAGTTACAAACAACTTTAATTTGGCCAAAACATTTATTCTAGAAGCATATTTATGGCATGTAAAGCTATATGATTTACATTGAGAAAGAAAGAAAGAAGAAAAAAAAACTTGTTACATCAATTAGACCCTTCAATTATTACAATGATTAAAATTTAGTCTTCATTTACAATTCTCTTCAATTATTACAATGATTTAAATTTTAGTCTTCATTTACAATTCAAGATTCAACGAAGTTTCTAACTGTTAAAGTTCTAGCAATGAAATAAGTTCCCAGGAGAGCAAAATCCTCAAATTAGCAATAAACAAGAGCCAGTTCATTATCACAAAACATAACTGTAATCTATTTTGTATACGCACCTTCCCGTCTTCAACTTGTTTAGACACTATCTTAGTTAGTTCCTGGAAAGGGGTAACAGAAAAAAGTTATAGCTGACTGCTGAAGTTATTCAAATGATATCACAAAATCCACATATGCGTTTAGACATTCAATAGATTCCACATAATTCATGTATAAATAACTATTATAATTGAAATGGTTTCATAAAAAGGTAAATTGATAACCAAAACAATTTTGTTGGAATTTGACCTGGAATACCTTGAAACTTTTCCCCCTTTCTCATTGATTGTTTTTGTTGATTATGATTATAGCCATAATTTATTTCTATTGTATATTCTTTGATATAGTTTCCATAGAAAGTTTAGCTGATACTGATTTTGCTCCGAATCTTGAGGCGGTTGTTCCTATTGTCTTTCTTGTATAAATAGTTGTATAGATTTATTTGTAAAGAGTAATATAATCATTTAGATTATTAAGCTCATACCTACCTTGCTTTTTTCCATCCAACACTGTTCCAGTCTAAGGTTTCAGCAGCTACAAGCACTTGTCCATTGCCAGTACTTGTCTTCTCACTGCTATCCAAATTGTCTCTCCCCACCCATCTTAAAAACTGGAAACATGTCTCACCTCTGAGCCATTTCCAAAGCTTGGTTAATGCACTCACATGCACAAGTTTTCAGTCGATTGTTAGGCACATGAGGTGCACAGACCACTTCACCGTCATTACCAAATCTCATTGATACAAGGGTGGCAGAGAAAGCCTTCATTGTTCTTATTGTAAGCTAGATCGGCACACTTAAAACAATGTCATTCCATGCATAGGTTTCTGAATAGAACTGCCAATGCAGTATGGTCTTTGGGACTAGATGTTGAACAAAAGACCAAGTCTAAGGCGATATCATCTATTTTCTACCAGTGAATATAGGGAATACCTTTAGCTTAAGGTACCCCAATAAGGTTTTTCTTTGGTAACTATAGCTCATACTGAAACTTCTATTTGTCTCTCACTTTTAGATCCTAGTTGACAGAGTTGGTTCCTCACCTTTCACACCTATAGAGCTCTCTTGTGATAATCAATTAGTTGACAGAGTCGGTTCCTCACCTTTCACACCTATAGAGCTCGCTTGTGATGACAGAGTTGGTTCGCTCGCTTTTAGGAGATTCTCTACTAGTTAACAGAGTTGGTTCCTCACTTTTCTCACCTAGCTTAAGGTTTTTATTTTGCTACTAATGTTGAGGGATTTCAATTATATCTCCCTTGCACATATAGTTGTTAAGATTCAATTGTAAAGAATATTAGAACCATTTAAATTATTCAAGTGTGTCATAGAAGAGAAGAGATGATGCTATGTCATTTCGATAATAATTAAATACAAAATTAGAACCAAACAACAATATTACTTTGAATCAGTGAAAGTATGAATGTAATTCACAAAAAAGAAAAAAAGTCAAAAGAAATCTGCTAAGATAATTTAGACACTACAGCATCAACGGACGAGGAAGATACCTTCCGTCTATCAGATGTCAACTGAGGGATACTCAACCGTATCACATCTCCATCGTTATTTGGAGTCATACCAACATCAGAGTTAACTATAGCTTTCTCTATTGCCTTCAAGCTGAAAATCAATATAGTAACCAAGAGCTCACTTAGAATTATTCTTCACATATGATACCATATGTACACATTTAATCACAATCAAAATTATTTGTGCCTCGCATTATTGAAGAATGTCTCAAATGGGACCGTATGGAATAATACAAATACTCTCAATCAAAGAGTAATAAACACAATTCAACGGAGAAAAAGGGCAACCCGGTGCACTGAAGCTCCCGCATACACAGGGTCCGGGAAGGGGTCCCACCATTTGGTGTATTGTACGCAGCCTTACCCTGTTTTTACACAAGAGGCTGTTTCCAGGACTTGAACCCGTGACCTTATAGTCACATGACAACAACTTTACCAGTTGCGCCAAGGTTACCCCTCCCGGACAATTCAACGGAGAGAGAGAGAAAAAAATGTAAACCGTACAAATCATAACGAGGGTGCCATACATGAAAAAGAATAGAAGTATACAATAAGTAAATGAAAACATTTTGATTTTGCTGATCAATTTTATTCCTTCTGGTTTATTATGCATAAGTGCAAAACATACCTTGATTTGTCATATGGCGATACCAAAAGAGAACTGGCATCAGGAGTGCTTATTTGAGCAATGCTCTTCAAGCTAACTGGAGATCCATAGTATTCCACCTATAACATGTTATGAAACAGCTCATTCTACTAGACAAAACTCTTTGAAAAGATAAAACTAAATACATGCGGTCTCTTCAGTTTATACTCTTATTTAAAATCTGATGATTACATCAATATCTCAGTTTTTACCACTGTGTAAGTATATGTCAATTACACAAGTTGCCAAAACAAAAGCAAAAGTTATCAATTTGATGGAGCAGTTTGTAATGACAATTGGATGTCCCATAGTATTATTATGGACAAAACTTAGGTGCATTTCTTTAGGTGTTTTTGGGTTGTTCTTCATTTAAACTATTCATAACTAACCATGATTTCCTCAAACCCGTAATTTTCTCAGAATTTGTTATAACAGAAAGAAAAAAAAATTAAGTGAATAACAACACGAAAAAACACCTAAGGAAATGCCCCTAAGTTTTGTCCTACTACTGTTTAATAGTAACAGTAAAGAGCAATGGTATGATCAGACATAGCAATAGTGAAAAATACTAAACCAATCAACATTGTCAATTGTAGATCGCGGAAAATTGTGGTTTTTTCAAATTCCGCTTCGATACAGCCGCTAATTGACAACACTTTGTACTAAGTAGTATATCACGGAACAATTGCAATATAGCGTTACTATAGCTGCGGTTTAACAACACTTTATACTAAGTAGTATATCAAGGAACAATAGCGATTTGTTTGAATTCTGCTACGCTATAGTGCTACTATACAACCATTATTTAACAAACACTGAAACCAATCCAAATAAAGTGAAAGAAAGTAAATAACAGAAGCAAAAGCTGATAATAAGATACAGAAGCCATGCAATGAAAAGTGATCATGACAGACAAGTAGCAATCAAAACACATAATTCCAATTGATCTAACTTTAGAACAACAAATTAAAACCATTACAATGCAACACCCATTTTCTAGCAGAAGCAGAATAAATAAAAGAGTAACAATGCAATTACAAGTATACCTCAATTTTGTCAAGCATGGATGGGGTTGCTCTCCCAGTTCTTATGGAGCTGAAATTAGTCCTAACATTGTCAAGAGTCCTTTCCATCCTACTTTTCTGAAGACATAGATTAAAAAAACTCAGAACCCCACATTCATATATACATAAAAATGAAAACTTTATTGAAAGAGATACTTACAACATCATTCTCAATAGATGCCTTTTCAGCTTCAATTTCTTCAATAGTAGCAGCTCTCACAAATCCCTTTCTGGGTATTTTTCAAAAAACCAAATTACAATAAAAAGCAATGAAGTAATTCAAAAAACATGACCTAGTAGAGTGATGATTTTGGTACCTTGTATGCAATGTCAACAACCCTTTAGAAAGGGAGTGTCTGTTACTGCCAGAGAGCTTTAGAGTGACATGGGTTGAAGAGCGTTTGATGGTGAAAGAGGAGTGTGCAGAAAGAAGGGCTTTGGGAACAATTGGAAGGTTTTGAAAGATGGAACGGAGTGGTGTTGTTGGAGAGAAAGAGGTTGCCATGAGATGCTCTACGCCTTGTGTTCTTGTCTTTGTTGTGGATAACAATAACACTGTTTATGTGCAAGTTCATAAATTTCAATATTTTAGTAAGGTCAATTTTTATTCTTAAACCATTTTTGTTATTTTTTGTTTTGTTTTTTTTTTTTTTACAGAATTTTGTTGTCAAGGAGCATGGTGATTAGAGAAATTCACCTTAAATGTGAATAAGTGGGGTATCCAGGGTTCGAACTCAACCCCTGCATAAATTATGTTTTATCCCTTATCAAGTGAGCTAAGCTCATGTGGACGAAAAGATTTAATTGTTAGTCTATAAATATTAGGACTTGACAAAATGATTTTTTTATATATATTCTTTTTATTTTTTTATCATCATTAAGTATTAATATTTTTTTTATTATAAATGTTGTTTTTTCTATTATGACTCTTATTATTTATACTTGTAAAAAAAAAACTCTTATTATTTATTATTGATTTTTTAGTCGGTTCTACTATGATTGTTGTGTGTTTCTGCCTTTAATTCTCTGATTGTTACCGGATTTGTTGAGATCTAAAAGTTTCAAGGCAATAGGTTCATCATCTTAACACTTGTGTTTGAATTCAGATTGTTGTGATATCTTACTACGAGATTGTTTGACTCGAATGAACTGATATTGCTTGTTGTAGTCACTCAGGAAGTTGTCGGTAAGTAAATCACTTCATTTGGTGGTCGGTTCATTCGCCACATTGTAGACCTCTGATTAGGATTAACTAAACGATGGATTCACTTGTGTTGTTTTAAATTTTTGTATCACTCGTTTGGATTGACTTGCACTTTTGTGTGGATTTACTACGTTAGATTTTATGTCCCCCGATGTTTGTGCATTTTCCCATTTTTATAATAAATATATATGAGTACTAGACAAATGTTTAAAGTGTACAAGGGATGTCAACCTAATTCAAATGTCTTCTATTATTTTTAATGTCTGTCAACCTAATTCAAATGTCTTCTATTATTTTTAATGTCTTGATGATCTTAATTTTCAAAAAACATAAAACCTTAATTTGCGTCACCATTCTAAAGTGACATAAATTTTGGGACTAAATAGTCCAAATTTGTTATTTTCTCTTCCAAACTATGCAAACAAGTTTAGACTAAATAGATGATGATTAAACCTTACACTACTTCAAAGAACACTACCTGGCCCGAATTCCTCATGGTTGTGACTTTAGGGACGTCTTTTGTTAAAGAGTCTTACATCGGATAAGAGATGGTTTCACAGTGTGTTTATAACTAAGGCAATCCTAACCTCACAAGCAAGTTTGTGGGGGTGTGTTAGGCTCAACCATGATTTCTAAGAGACTATTACTTTTCTCACTCTATGGCAGTCTCACGGACCCTGTAAAATTTCCAAAAATGCCCCTTTGCAGTTCGGATTTCATAATCCGGACGAGTTCAGATTTCATAACCTAGACTATGCTTATGTATAATCACCAATCATAATCTCTCCTATTTCAGCAATTTTGAATTTTGCTTTTATAAACAACCAAAAAAAGGGTCTATTCATGTAAAATATAATCATAAAAACACAAGGATGAGAGTTAGTAAGATTAATATTGTCCTTAAAATGACTATCCATGTTACAAACATGTTCAAAATTGGTGCTGGTGATGTCCGGATTACGTAATCCGAACTGCATTAGCACCATGAAAAAAGGGTCTAAACGATGGAATTTTGGATTTTGAGGGCGGAGTCCCGTAAGAATTCCCTTTTAAGGGAGTCTTGATCATAATAACACAAGGATGAAAGCTGGGAAGATTAATATTGTCCTTAAAATGACTATCCATGTTACAAACATGTTCAGAATTGGTGCTAGTGCTGTCCAGATTACATAATTCAAACTGCATCAGCACCATGTTAGGATTCTATAATCCGAAAAAATCAAATAGTGCACCCTATTTTTTGAGATTTTCGGATTACAAAATCCGAATTGGTGAAAAACTCATTTTTTTTTCACCCTATAACAAAGGAAAACACCAGTTCAGATTTTAAAATCCGAAAATCTCAAGGACATTTTTGGAAAAAAATAGGGCGCGCGAAAAATGGATAGGGTGGAAAAAGTAATAGTCTTTCTAAGATGGTATTAGAGTCTCTTCAAGATCCATTGAGTCATCTGCTATCAGATTTCTGCTATCGGGCCACCCACCATTCATGTCCACGAACCAAGCTCAATAGTGTTGGTCATGAGGAGGTGTGTTAAGAGTCCCACATCGGATAGGAGATGACCTGACGATGTATTTATAAGTTGGGACAATCCTCACCTCACAAGCCAGTTTTGCGAGGTTGTGTCAAACCCAACCATGATTTTTAAGATGGTATCAGAGCCTCCACCAAGATCTGTCGAGCCACCTACTATTAGGTTTCCGTTATCAGGCCATCCACCATTTATGTCCACCTTTCAGATGTCCAGTCTTGAATGTGAGGGAGTGTGTTAAAGAGTCCACATCGGATAAGAGATGGGTTGACAATGTGTTTATAAGTGGGAGCAATCCTCACCTCACAGGTCAGTTTTATGGGGTTGTGTTAGGTCGAACCACGATTTTTAATGTGTGCTAGTATTTTTTGGTAGAACTCAATGTATGCTAGTATATTTTTAAGAAGGAAAATGCTGTTTTTTTACATGAAAATATTGTTTTTAACAATACTATTTTCATCCAGTCAAAAGGGTATGTATTATTTTATATATACAATTCATAAATATATTTGGTAAGTATCATGATGTTATTTAACTTGATTATTTCAATAACAAGAAAAGAAAAAAATAGAGGTAAAATGCTGAAAAAATTCAGAACTTGTAATTGATACGTTTTTAAATGATTTCTTTACCAATTTCAATAATTTGTTATGGCCAGTGGTAAGAAAGGCATATCTTAAAAGTCACATGTTGGATGAGACATGACATATACATACATCATTTTATAAAGTAGAGGCGGCCGTCACCTTAAAAGTTTGTTTTGTTAGATTGAGTTAATCCCAACTCAAATTTTAATATGGTATCGAAGATTCGTAGGATCGTCTTCTATTAAATCGCTGCTATCGAAGTACTCAAGTCACGCTTCAGATGTCTAATCTTAAACACGAGAATGTGTGTTAAGAGTCTTACGTCGGATGAAATAAGACCTAAATATGAGTTTATAATTAAAGACAATTTTCATCTTACAAACTCATTCCAATGCAAAATCTAATATCTACCCAACAATTTGATGGTTGTTATTTGTGCACATGATATCCAAAGAAAAAACCAATTTCATTTCCACTTAATTACCTTGGACATCCCACATAGTGTACATGAGTTTTTTTGTTTTGTTTTGAGGAGCATAGTGTACATGAGTTGGCAGTATATAAAAGGACAAGATATACTTCACACAATTTTACTGACCAAACTGCTCAATTTTCCATTTCCTTCTGCATGTATCCTCTACCTTTATAATTTGGCTATATCTTTATTTTCATCCCAATTTCATATTTGTTTAATGAGCTCACTACTACACTTATTGCCTCGATCAGGAATCAAATGGCTTTGATTCTGGTGTTGATTATAGCAATTTTGATTAATCTCTCAGGGGATTCTACAAGTGCTGTTTACAGGGTGGGAGATACTGCTGGGTGGACTATCATAGATCACCCTGACTATAAAAATTGGACTTCTAATAAAACGTTCCATGTTGGTGATACTCTCAGTATGTGCTTCACTTATTAATACCTCCTTCACCATATTTAATTTTTTTCCCCTTCCCATATTCCTTCAAATCTTTGTTCATTAATTATTTATGTGACTTGATGAATATCTTACAAAATTTATGTATATACGTGTACAGGTTGTCAAGCACGTATTATATACGATTTGGGTGCATCATTGATAACCCTCATATCATATTTATCAACATAAATAATTATGCAAGCAGCATTGATTGTAATATTTACAAAATTATGTCTTAGAATTTGATTTAGGTTTTCTTAGGTGACGACTACCTGCCACTATCTTAAGCGGGATTCAAGTGAGCCCAATAGCAATTGGTTCAAATGATCTTTGACAGACTCTAATATTATAAAATATGGGTTATATCTAACTCAATTCTTAAAATATTATGTTTTAAAAATGCAAAATGAACCATAGATCGATAAAATTAAAATTTTTATGTTGTTGCGATCGCTATGCGACTATGATTCACCCAACAAAGCAGTTGCATTTGACTGACAACAACATATTGTGTGTGACATGCAGTTTTCTCGTACCACAAGCAATATCATGATGTTATGGAGGTGAGTCACCAAGACTACATTCACTGCAACATAAATTCTGCAAAGGCCTTATACCACTTTGGCTCTGACTCCATCAACCTCACCAACCCAGGGGACTTCTACTTCATTTGTAGCAAAAATGGCCACTGTCAAGCTGGCCAGAAGCTTCACATTAAAGTTCATTATACCTGAATTCCATCAAGCTAATTGCCACTATTGCACAATATTTGTACTTGTTCAGTTGTTCTTTAGCATTATGCACTTCATAATTTGTTGACACATCTTTGCCCCAACTTTGTTAATTTTGTTGTTCAATTGCTTGAACACAATTGTTTTCAAGTTTGTTATTTATGCCATATTAAAAGGTGTATAGACAATATTTTAATTTAAAAACTTCTTTCTTTGGAATTAATCATCCAAAGTTGAGAATTTTATCTCCGTTCGCTTTCTTTCTGTTTTAATCAAAGATCTTGAGCTCAAATATTGAAATAAAAAGTTAAAACTCTTGAGAGTGAACATTGTTGTCCAAATGGTTCGATTCTACTCGGCTCAAGAATTGTGATACTTAATTTACAAAAAACGTACCAATTTATTATCTAGTGTCTCCAAAATAATTGTACGAATGTTGACAAAATAGCGAAATGTATAGATCTCTTCCATATTTGTCCTGCGATACAATTTTTTTTTTAAATGTTTTAAATAATTTTTTATTTGTACAGATCTTTTCAACCATATTATACTTAACTTCTTTGTTAATGATCGATTCAATCTTTTTCACTAATAACAAAGAACTAGTGTACACAACATAAGTAAGATTCGAATAGTTTGTCACGAGATCTGCTATTAATTAATAAATGTACTCAAATATGTATTATTAAGGAAAATATTTTCTTAATATCTGTTCAAGAGATCTCACGGTGTTGTGAATTGTAAAACACTGATACTAGATCTCAGGCCTTGTTATCATCACTAAAAAATGTTTCTTCTAAAACTAAGTATTATGGAGCATAAATGTAGAGTTATAATTGATTTAAAGATAACAGCTCACTTTTTCTTAACAACTGGTAAAAGACCCGGCGCGAGTCATGTAACATTGTGTTAATTTATATAAAAAACAACTCTATTATTAATATTGTAGAATATTTAAATAAAAATTATCAGTATTAATGCAATATTTTTATTAAATATTCACGTCAGTTGTGAATTTTATTTACTTATATATGTGGAAGAAAAAAATTATGTACATATTTGAAAAAATCAAGATGATAAAATTTTGAAAATTCGTGACTATTTCAAAATATCAAAATTAATGTAGTGCTTCTATTAAATAACTTTTCATTTTATATACAAAACATCGTTCAATGTTGTACACATATTGTTAGTAGATATATTTAAATAAATTGGATAATAAGGTGAAGAAAGAGGGAACAACTTGGAGGTATATTTTGCAAAATGATCATTAAACACATAAAATTAAGAAGATCATAGGTTTTAAAAAAGGACAATTATGAAATTTTGCTGGAGTACGATTTTTATATATTGTTAATAGAAATGATAATTATTGGGCACATAAAAAATTAAAAAGATCATGAGTTTTAAAATGAACAATTATGAAATTTTGCTGAAATATGATTTTGATATATTGTTAGTAGACATGTGGCAGCAAGGGTAAATTATTCTAAAAAACAATAATAACTTGTATAATTGTAGCTCAATTAGTAGTTCTCAGAGACATTATATGTAGGGGTTAGAGTTTGAACTCCGAATCCCCCACTTCTCCCCATATAATGTGTATGAATCTAACCATCAAACTAACTGACAAAAAAAAAAGTTCATTTGCTTGTTACCCCGAATCCTCACTTCTCCCATGGACTCTTTTTCTTGGTGTGAAAAAGAATCTAAAACTCTATTCATATAAAAAATTGTTTTGGACAACTCCTCATAAAAAAACATTTTTAATAACTATTTTAATTTTTTCATAAAAAAATTCATTGGGGGTTAACAAACGAAAAAAAGTGTTTTTATTAATATATCTAGAAATTCATCTCTAAATTATGAAATCTTGCTAGAAAACTCTCTATTTTTTTATTTTAAAGACTGCATATTTTTCTTTAATTCATATCAAAGTGCCCTATAAATTGTCTCCCACAATTGAACAACTCTACGTAACACCTATTTTTTATTTTTGAAGCATAAGCAAATAAAATTCACTTATATTGTCTCGGTGTATCTCAATCTCTCATGATGCCTCTACAAGCAGCATCTATCTGACCATTATGAAGAACAACTTCCTAAGAGAAAAATCTTCCAAATGACGCCATTTTGTTTTAGCCAACTTAAATCTTTATGATTTAGATAAGCAATGGGGTCATAACTCATAGTCACTATGTGAAAACCAAGTAAAGAAATAAAACACAATGAAATAAACGAGGGGAATGAAGAATAGCATGCTAGTGTGCTACTCCTCTATATTATTGACTTACTGAGCAAGCATAACATAAGGCCGGTCAAAAAGTCCATGTTCGCGCTACCCGCAACCCAATAACAGCACGCGCGGCTGCACGTGCATGGACACCCCTAATACGTACGTAATAAGACTCTCACGGGACCAAACAAAGGTGAAATAAAAGAAAAAAAAATACAATGTGACTCTTTCTATTAGAATCCAACCAGAAATTGCAATCTTTGTGACATACAATGTGAGAGCATCAATTATTTGCACTATACTCCAACAATCAAAATATAATGTGACTTTTATTAATAATCAATAATTCAAAAAACATTTTAATGAAAATGACACAATTTTCTTCTAATTTAACCATTGTCCTGGTTCGAATCTAGTTTCGTTCTAACTAATGCCAGTTTTAGCATAAGACTGATGTTTTTTTTTAATTCGATGTCTTGTCCAATGATCTATTAATCTTGTATGAGTCAGTTAATAAATATTGAAATAGGAGAATTTAAATATGTGACATTTAAAGGAGTACAATTCAATATCTAGCATGCACCATACAAGACCAACCCAGGAGAGTTATTATAAGAATAAGGGTTAACAACACACCATGTTAAATGAGTTTGAATCTTATCCAATGGTGTTGTTAGGACTTAGGACGCTAGTTTAGGGGTGCAATACACTCGAAAACTTGAGTGAAGTAAGACTCGAAACAACTTTAATACTCCCTCCGTCCCGCAATAGATGACCTATTTGAAAATGTGTAATTTTGACCTAACTTACTTTGACCATATTTTTCTACTAATATACAAAGATAAATAATATCATATAAGATGTCATTAGATTTGTCTCGATGAATATTTTCAAAATATCAAATTTTCATAATTTTTTCTAATATATTATTCAAGATATTTAAGCTCAAAATTATGCATTGACATGCATAATAAGATCAACTGTGTCAAGTATTAATGGACGGAGGGAGTAACTCTTAATAAGTTTTTGAATGTTAAAATTCATGTAAACTACACCAATTTATAAAAGAAAAGAAAATGAATCGATAAAAATATGTGATGCATAACATGTATTGATACTCTTATAATTATATTATAAAATGAAGGAAGTAGTAATTACATTGTAATTACAAGTACTTATTCCTCTATATAACTACACCCATTCCCAAACGCACCTTTCAGTCTGATAGTCTTAACTCTCACCAACTCAGTTCAGAAATAACAGAGAATCAAAGAGATACCGTACAAAACAAAACTCAATTCATTTCCACCATTTATTCCTCTCACCACCAAACCGTGACACACTCTTTCCTTTCTCACCTTCCACTCCTTTTTTCACACTCTTCACCATTACTACAACTACTGAATCATTCATAATATCATATTGAGAAAGTGACTATAGTTTCTCAACAAAAAAATGGATCTCACTAAAGTCACACTAGAAATCTTTTCCAAACTCGAACACAAATGGCTTTCTCATTGCAAAGAAGAAACAACCACCAAAACTCGCATTCTCAGCATTGACGGCGGAGGAACAACCGCCATTGTAGCCGGCGCTGCGTTAATCCATCTCGAAGATCAGATCCGTCTCCAAACCTCCGATCCTCACGCTCACGTCGTTGATTTCTTCGACATTGTCGCTGGTACCGGCATTGGCGCTATTCTTGCTGCAATGATCACCGCAGCCGATGCATTCGGAAGGCCAATGTACACAGCCAGAGAATCCGTTCGTATTATCACAGAAAAAAACTCTGAACTCTACAAACGCAAATCAACCGGAGTATTTCGTCGCCGGTGCCGGAGATTCTCTTCAAAGAACATGGATAACGTGTTGAAAGAAGTTTTCGTTACAAAAGAAGATTCACGGTTGTTGACTTTAAAGGACACGTGTAAACCATTGCTTATACCTTGCTTTGACCTCAAGAGTTCAGCTCCATTCGTTTTTTCACGAGCCGACGCAACGGAATCTCCTAGCTTCAACTTCGAACTCTGGAAAGTATGCCGCGCCACGTCAGCAACACCTAACCATTTCAAACCTTTTGAATTCACTTCCGTCGATGGAAAAACCTCTTGCTCCGCTGTAGACGGTGGTTTAGTCATGAACAATCCTACTGCCGCCGCAGTCACGCATGTTCTTCATAATAAACGTGACTTTCCAACGGTGAACGGCGTGGAGGATCTTTTGGTTCTTTCATTGGGAAACGGATCGTCGAATTCGAAGACACGTGAGAACGAAAACCGCACGTGCTCAACGCCGTTAATGGTTGACATTGTTCTTGACGGCGTTTCCGAGACGATTGACCAAATGCTTGGAAACGCATTCTGTTGGAATCGTACGGATTACGTCAGAATTCAGGTACGTTAATTTTTATTTTTACTTTTTTCTTCTCTCTGTTTCTCTGATCTCTGCATTTCGTTCAGAACTCAGAAAATAGAAATCAATCAAATCACATCATTATCCAGTTATCGTTAATTAACGGCGTTTGTTTTGTAACAGGCGTTTGGTTTGGGAAGCGAAGAGGAAGTGTTGAAGGAAAGAGGATTGGAGTCGTTACCGTTTGGAGGGAAACGGTTATTGACGGAGACTAACGGAAACAGAATCGGAAGCTTCGTGCAACGT
>Ga0315915_1000129_pt1 | contig 57516 bp, 31 predicted proteins | sample MpolbnodulesMG_FD_207738 | JGI IMG/M metagenome (GOLD analysis project Ga0315915, IMG submission 207738) | Medicago polymorpha root nodule microbial communities from Los Angeles, California, United States - branched nodules | ecosystem: Host-associated > Plants > Roots > Nodule | place: USA... | reverse complement strand
GTTTTTTTTTTTGGTCTAATAGTCTAATGGCTGGAGTTCACACAATTAAATGTGGAAAAGTGGGGTGTCCGGGGTTCGAACCCCGGCCCCTACATAAATTATGCAATGTCCCTACCAACTGAGCTAAGCTCACGGGGACAGTACAAATTCGATTTATTAGTTCTACATAATTTATTAAAATGACATAATAAAAAATGATATTTGTATAACCATTTTTTAACAACTATTGTGACAACTTTCTCTTTCATACTCATATTATGTTTTTACTTTCTCTCTCTATTATTTTGGTTTTTGTGTTAATACCTCAATTTCTTTGTAACTTTATGCTTGTACCAAAAGTTGTCATAAAAATGGTTGTTCAAAATAACACAACTCTTTAAAATATACAACAAAATTTATTAATTCAACCCAATTATTGATTAAACACAATTTTGTAATACATTTACATTAACATAACATTTGTAGTATCCTTACAAAAAAACACTCTATAGAACAAACACGTTTGGCACCTAAAGCTAAATTTGTAGCACAAGAAGACGGAGGAAGAAGATGGAGACACAAGATTATGGAGCATGAGAAGATGGAAACTTTTCTGAACAATCTCATATACAAACTAAGATGAAATGCAAATTGATATGGGACAACCCACTTTGACCATTTATAGTAACCCAACAAAATAACACAAAGGTGTGTGCTGACCATCATATTATCCCTATAAATACCGCAAAGTAGTTTTGGCGATAATATGAATGGACAATAGTGAAACCATGACATCATAACCCGCCCCCAACTTGAAAATAAGAAACAAAACGGAATAAGAAAAGAAGTTGAACTTTAGAATGAAAAATATGGAAGAAAGAAGGGCTATTTATAGCCAAAGGATCACCTAGACTGTAACTATAGTCAATAGAAACGTGTAAAACGGATTCTTGACCAAAAATTTGCTAATCATCAAAAAACCATCCAAACCTTGCTAATAACAACGTCATCCATGTTCTGGGTATGTTTTAAATTATATAATCCGAAAACAAAATTATACTGGTTCAGATTATATAATCTAAAATGTGCCCATACTGTGTAAAAACTTGTGCATAGAGGGGTTTGGCACATTTTGGATTATGTAATGCGAACCAGTCCCGTACATAATTTCTCTATGGTCCACATTGCACGGACAAGTTATGTGGTCCTCAATGCACATAACATTCTACCAATTGGCGTGTTTGGTTCACATGTAAACTACAACACATAATCATGAACACTAATATATATGCAGTGTATTATAACAGAGGAAAACCCAATTTATTTAGCATTCGTGTTAATGTTACATTGTCTTGCTTGAAGGATCAGCTAGATCAAATTAATGGTCGTTTCAACCACAACAACATAAGAGGGATGGATAGTGTTGAGTATCGTCATACTTCGATTGACTCAAGCACACTCGGTTCACCCAGATGAAGCTCGAAAACGACGACGTAGGAACCATGGTCGATCGAGGAAGATGCTTCCTTGGTGTAACCTTTTAATGATACTCGAGAATGTTTGATTCAGCTCAGGACCTATGAAGAAATCAGGACATGCATTGATAGGCTCGATGAAGAATTTAGTTTGGTCGATTCATGGTCTTGCTTGTATTTAATTATGTTGTTGCAATAATTATCATTGTTGTTTTACTTTGTTACATTATGTTGTTAAAATTGTTGTGGTTAAATTATGTTGTTAAAATGTTGTGGTTAAATTATGGTAGATTTTTCTCTTTTTGCATTCTAAATAGGGACCAAACAATGATTCTAGAGGGTGCTAGAGAGTAGAGATGGATAGGAGAAACAATTTCTCTATATTTTACTTCTGATATGTGGATCAACTTTATGGGAAAACAATTTGAGTACCTAATGAGTTTGGGGTTCTCAATAAGTATCTCATTTACTTGCGGGTCCCACATATTTTTAATACTAAAACACGAAATATAGTGGTATACAGTTATTGATAGATGATTAACATGTCATGTTTAAGAAATTTGTGTGAAGTGTTAGGCTGGAGGAATTGAATGTTTATTATGTATTAATATTAAAAAAATTATAAATAAGTAATGTGTATATGTGAGACTCATTTAAATACTAAAAAATAGATTTATCCATTGTGGATGCTATTATGTGACTATATTTGTATAAGAACAATCCTTAGAAAGGGCTTTAAGACTTTGACCCCTCTGAAACTCAGTTGTGAATTGAGGGATTAAGCTTTATTAAGAAAATAAGACAGTTGATTTGCATGGACCTTTTCATCATTTGATTGATTGCGAAAAAGAATAAAGATAAAATAAAAATAAAAACACTAAATTAACGCATGTTGAAATGTATGTCAAGTGAGAGAAGAGATTATGATTCACTTGTGAGGGGTGAAATTCTCATCATCATTGATTCATTGTCTAGCATAGGAAACCCTAAATTTAAAGTGTTTCTTCCGTTAATGTTAAAACATGATAGCCGCTCATTTCTCCTTCTTCACGGGTCTTTTGTCAATTTCTTCAAGTCTATTTTAGATGGAAAAACACGAGGTTGTGGATGCCTACAAACAATGAGTCGTGCCTAGAAAACACCAAAACATGGTCGTTGTAGTTAAGCTCTCATAATGAGGCCCTTGTTGCAATCACAATCGGGCGATTTAAAAGTGAAACACGACACGAGACACACCTAACTCCGGTTGTGCATATACAAATAGTGTTGCCTCAAAGCCTTCCATGGCACCATGTTTGCAACAAAGAACATACAAGGGCCATTTTGAATGACTCGTGAAGCCTTCTGGACTAACAAACAGGGCAACCACATTTCAACAACTTATGACTCAAGTATTATAATGATCACTCAAGAAGTGTCTTTAATATTGTTGAAAGTTTCATATAGGTGGAAGAGATCTCAGTTTATAAGCGGGTTTTGTATGGTTAAGTTGGTCCGACCTAAACTTTGAGATGATATTTTAACCCATTTAATATCTATTAGGTCACCCACTATCAAGTCACTCGGATCACACTCCATGTGTCTAGTCATTGGCGTGAGAGGAGTGAGTTGAGAGTTTTACATTGAATAAGATATAACCAGAAAATATGTTTATATAAGTGAGAGTCATCATTCACCGTATAAGTCAATTTTGTATCTTGAGTTTGGCCAAATCTAAATTTTTAAGAGATATCATATCAATATCTTTTTCTACTTGGCCCACCTATTTGCAACATCAATTGATTGCTTTGAAGATTTTAAAATCAAATATTTTTTACAAAACTTTCAAATGCACATTTGGTGAGCAACAGGTCAAATAGTATACTACTGTCAACAACCACCCTGTCAAACAATGATTTAGTTGGTTCCCTTGGCAACATAGCATTGGCATCCCCCCGAGTAACAATAGGGCTGGAAGGAAATCAATTTGACAAAATTTACTGGTAGGATGGAGTCTACAGCAGCTACATTTATCCACACATGCTTGAATTACAAACTTCAGAATGAGAAAACATAAGCAAGAGAAGGGTTCATGTCCCAACGATATCTGCATACCAAAGGCCATCATGATCGTTGACATGCATTTGCTTCAGGGTATTCTCCCTCAAAGGGGTTGAAGGTCTTCCTTCCTATCAGCTTCGGCTCACCATCAGAGATATATTCAAAAACTAGCTATCAAATCACTACAATTGTTCGCCACAGCTAGTTGTAATCAAATTTTAACTAGTTATAACTCTCTTGGATCTTCTGTGGTACTATATAATTAGGAGGATACAAAATGGACAATCACCATAATGTTGTCCAAACTGGGTAAAACAGACATATTCAATGAATTGAAGAGTATGTTATATCTTTTAAATCGTGTGAGTGTAAAGATACCTCCTTCAATAGTTAGTTTAGCAAAATTGACTTTTCTTTTCAAATTTATATTGGCTAGAGCTGTCTATACATTAATAGCATTATAGTTCAATTCTTATCGTTTACAGTAGCTAAGCTGAAAAAATATCTAACCTGAAAAAAAATAAAAAAAATCTTTCGTGTAACACATTTCAGCTGAATGTCCAATTGATGCATTGGAAACTAACATGTGAAATGAGACCTTTAATCTTCTTGAACACTCTTTTCTGGTGAATCACTGGGCTTGAGGGCATCAAGGCTGAGAGAAATTTCACCCCAATAAGAACCCATTAATGAAAAAAGCATACGAAGAATGGTAGACAAAAACAAGATTAGAATATAAGTATGAAAAAGCTGGAGTACATGGCCAACCTGCATTTTTGAGGAACTCTCCAGGATATAATTGACAGTCTCTTTAAACTTGGAGGCAAGGTCAAATAATGTCTCCAATCCTGAAGCATAATTTTAAGATCGTGACGCTTATTATCCATACCATAACAACAATTTGCATGCATTGTACAAACTTGATTTAAATCTCTACTTGGTTCACAAAGCCCACCAAAATAAGCTGTATCCAAGAATTTCATCTTCAGTCCGATATCAACAATGTAAGGGTCAACCTTGATGAAATTGAGGACATCCTGATCGTGGTATCCGGGATAGGTGTCTTGTGAGGAGTACCAAAATTTGTAAAACTCTATTGACCTATTATTGGACCTGACAAAGTTGAACCCTCCATTGGGTCTGTTATGTACATCGTCAAAGAAACCTGTGAAATGATCACACGCTATCTGGAAATCTGCATCGTCGTGAAACCGTGGAAATGGGTCCCTAAACCACATGATATCGGCATCCTAGAAGAGAAATACAGAACAGGTTTCTAATTAAAACCCCTTAGGAATGTACCTAGCTTTTTATATAGATTTTTTAAGACACCTTAGGAATGTACCGAGCTTTTTATATAGATTTTTTCAGTTATTTGGAAAATGTTTTTATCTGAAAAAGAAAATAAACACCCAAGATACAATGATATAAAAATAAAAATAAAAAATACTTGTAAATTTAACTGCAATGGAACTATTTACTGTTATCCTACCAGTTGCGATTAGATTTAGAAAAATTTAAGAGGATATTTGAAAACTTCACATTTTTTGAAAAGGTTCCCAAGGTTCACAAAACAAGGCCTTAAGGACTATAAACAAAAGGTCAGTGATTGAAAATTGAAATACATACCGTGAACACAAAATTGTATCCCATTTCAAGAACTGAACGCAGGAAATCAATCCTTCTCCACATCATCTTCAAATAGAGAGGAGTCATAAAGAATGCCTCTTCATGAAAATCATTACCTTCACTAACAAGCAAAAAGCAATAGGTGTGTATAGCCTGACAATGTACAAATGCCTTCTGGTCCAATGCAATAATTACTAAATGATTCAAAAGCCTACGAGTACGAACTCCAATTCTAAAGCTCTCCAGGAAAAGATCAATGACTGAATTTGGTGCTGCCCATGCTTCATTTAATGTGGTCAATATAACAGTTCTATCTTCCATGGCAGCCTCATTCAGAATCTTTTCAAGTGGATATTCATTCCTAGTCTGCAGAACAATCAATTCCGAAAGAACAAAGTATGTGAAAACTTTGTGTCCAATTCCAATTACACAAAAAAAACCACAATAACAATAAGATCTGTCAGTTGGGCTCAGACTGTCCATTTTGGTAGATCTTCCCAACTTCAAACAAGAAAAAGGGTCAAGCACAATCCAGTGTGTCCTTACGGTTACGGAAAAGTTCGGCCCAATAATTTCACTTGGCCTAGCCAACTTTTCAAAAGCATGTTATTTTGTCGGGCTAGCCTAATCTTCTTTACTAAAGAACATACCCCATGATTGACTGGTTCAACCGTAGTGGAGGAGAGGGAATGGGATATAAAAGTGTCAATGATAATCAGAATCTAGTTGAAATAATGTTTTTTGTCAGGCATGCGATGTTTATGAAACTAAATTGAGCAAGAAAGAATTTAGTGTTGAAAAACAAACAAGATTGAATTGACTATATTCACAAGACCAAAAAGTGACCTAATTATAGAAACTCTTGCATCTTGCAAGGACAATTCTGTCCACTTCCCATCTTACTGACCAACAATACAACTAACTGACGAGAACTCAATATCAGGAAAACATAACTTAAAAGTTGATGTATCTTAAACTGATTAAAGTGATTTAAAACGTCTAAAATTGCTCATATTTTGCAATGAAGAAATCAATATATTTCCAAAGCAGCAATCTTTTTTTTTTTAAATAAAAAAACTCGGTATGCGGCCCAAGGGCTTGACAAATTATAACAAAAATCGGCATATACACTTAACTAATCATTCGCATTTGATTGCATTTTAAATATTCTACTTAAATAACCCATCCTCCACCTTCAACTACTCCACAACCACAACCAATCATTAGAAATGTAAAAATCCCATAAATAAAATAAAAAAATTCTCCATTTTCATGACAGTCATCAATCTTTCTCAAGCAAACAATTAGTAATAAGACATTTTGGTATTTGAGTGAGTCAATGTTGATGTAGTGCTCGAGTGTATTAGAACTATATAAACATAAGGTAAATATTTATTTCGGTCCTTGAATATGCGAAGCGCTTTCACAGTAGCCCTGGAATGTATGAAAATTACAAAACCATACCTACATGTGTCCTTTGTTAGTCATTTTGGTCCTCAAATGTGTCTTTAGTTAGTTAGTTTAGTCGTCGAATGTGTTTTTCGTTGGCCAATTTAGTACATAAAATTACTAACAAAAGAGACACTTGGGACGTGTTTGTCGATACACTCGAGGACTAGAGTGATAACGTCTTTCACATTCAAAACCAAAATGACTGTTTACCCTAAAAACATATCTAAATATGTCTTTTGTTAGTACTAGTAGTTAGCCAGTACGACCCTAGTATGTGTTTTTTGTAGTGTTATCAATTGCGAATCGCAGAAAATAGCGGTTTGTTCAAATTCCGCTATGCAACAGTATTGTAGTGCCTCTATAGCCTCTATTTTACAATATTCTATACTAATTAGTGTATCACAAGAACAATAATGATTTGCTCAAATTCCGCTATGCAATAGCACCATAACGCTGCTATTTAACAACACTGGATTTTGGTTTGTTAGTTTGGTTCTCGGAGGGAGATGAACATTTCCTCTTTTTGAGAGTGAATTTCATCAACTATATGAAATTATACATCATATAATAAAATGATACTACAATCTAGCTTCAATTTATCCAATTTCAGCCTCAACAACCATCACATTTTATTCTTACAACAGTTACTAAAATCAAATTAAGATAACCTAATCAATACACATTCTAAATCATCACAATTTCAACAAAAAAAATCGTAAAGTTTAACAGAAAAACGACGTAACTGACCGTGGCGGAATCGTTTGAAGCGGAGGGAAAAACGGTTGGAAAACGGAAGGAATAAGAGGAAGCGAAGTGAGAGTAATCAGCGTCTCTGAAGAGGAGTAAGGTGGAGAGAGAAACGGCGGCGAAACACAGCGCTACGATGAGGATGTGATGGGGATGGAGGGAGGGGGATTCAGGCGGCGACATGGAGGAGGCGGAGTTAGTGGCGGTATGGAGGTACGACGACGAAGAGGATCGTCGGCGATGAGATGGTAGCGTGCGCGGCGGCGGCGGGTGTGAGAGCTGCATTTGGTGTCGGCGGTGCGGTCATGTTCGGTGGTGTCGACGGTGAGTTTAAAAATGGAAAGTGAGTGAGTTATGAAGGCATGATGATTGTGATAGTAGGTAGATACACAGATTAAGGAAGTGGGGTAAGATAAGAATTTGCTACTTGCTATGGAGGTGTGTAACGTGGGATTGTGCGGATGTGGGTTCCACGCAGTAATTGTAGTGTCTCATCCAAATCCTAAATGTGTCGGGCAAAAGATAGAGATTAAAAATGGGTTGAACGCCTGAAGTAATATCATAAATCGCGAGACTTGAACGAATACTATAAAAAGATATTTATCCCGTCCTAAAGCATGTTTGATGGATAATGAAGTTTACATCACAAAGAATCGATGTAAACATATTGTTAGAGGTTCAGTGTTTGTTTGAGTGGTTTTAGATACTTTCTCATATGATGCTCATTGTGACGCATGAGCAAAGTCTTATGTAACTTCTCGTGCTCACTATAAATATTTTGTGATTTCAATCACTTTACTTGAATATATTTTGTTCCGACTAAATTTGAAGTGTTATCTATGACTATGAATTTTTTGACAAAATTAACGTGCTAGTCTAACGTACAAGTACAATTTATTCAGATGAATAATAACGGGTAGTATAATTCAAGACTCTTGTCGTCCAAACATATACTCCACATAAAGACAACACAACAAGAATTGAAAGGAAAAAAAACAAGTTGTAGTAGCAAAAATCAGGGTGCCGGTAGTAGGTCCCTAATATTTGAGCTGAGAAAAGGATCCTGTAAATTTGGTCAAAATTCAATAGCATACCGAATGATCAATATAGTGTCATTATCACCAATAAAAATATAGAAGAAAAAAAAAGATTTATTATTATTTATTAGTACAATCAGACAAAAAAACATTACTATTAATAAAATGCCGTTTTGGAAACAATATCATCTTTAAACAAGCTTTGAATTTTATACATTTCAACAACAACAACCTTTAAGTCTATTTCAGTTTGATTGGTTATGATCATAAAAGGTCAAAATTAGACCAACCAAATATCATCTTTATACTAGCTTTGAACTTTATACATTTTAATCTGCATGCTAGCCTTATATCATTTCATCTTTATTGGTAATTGTTAGGACTATGGATACTACATGCATTCTAGCCGTCTATCGTTTCAACCACTAGTATCATCTTTATATAAGCTTTGAACTTTCATAGTCAAAGTACAAGTTCCCCAAAATAAAAGGGGGAAAAGAGTCAATATAGATGCACTGCTTGTAATTAATAAGTGAGTTAAGACATGAACATGGTTCCCCAATACAAATGGAAGAAAAGTGGTCAAAACGAAGCATATGTTCTATCACAGCATTTTAGGTAACAACAAAAAAGAATGATGATAGATCTGAAGCCAAAAGTGTGCAAGAACATCAAATTCAAGGATCACAAGCTGAGAAGCAAAACACAAGTATAACAACTAGTTTTTGAAAGAAACTTGCCCGACAAGTAAAAACACAAATGTACAAAATAATGGCTATTATTTCAAATGGCTAGTTCCTTTTTTGACCGACATTTTTACTTCATCCCAAAATATGGAAAAGGTGGTATGATGTTATTTTCTCCAAAAAAGTTTTGTGTGTAGAATTTGTCTTCGATATAACTGAATCCTCCTCTAAGAAATTCTTCATACGGATGTCTTATGGGTTCACTTTAACTTTGTACAAGTGGGACATAGATATGACCCATCTAAGGACCACACAATTAGAGGTAAGGCTTCAGGTATCCCAAAATAAATTGGATGCCATGCATTTAAAGGTCAAAACAGTATTATGTAAAAGGCCTCACATTAGAAGAAAAAAACATTGATTCACACATTTAACTAAAATATTATTATTATTCAAAAATATCCCTATTTTATTTCATTGATTTCTTTCTTTAGAGTTCATATTAGGATCCAAATAATGTTGGGATGGCCCTAGTCTTGGAACGATACTTATGCTTTAAGGTTCGGGTTGGTCTTTATCTCTTGGAGCCATAGTTTTGTTGGGATTATTTTTTCATCCTATTTTGTGTGGTTTTTGTTCTCCAGTAGGGGGTGTATTTTTGTACTTTTTTTTTTTGCAGTTTGTTTTGCCTCGAGTTTTTGAGGGTGCTCTTCAGTTAGTTAGCTCCTGTCTACTTTGTAATGGATAGGAGGCCGTTTGTACTCCATTTCTCATCCTTAAAAATAAATTAATCTTTTCATTAAAAAAAATTACTATATATTAATCATTAAAATATCGCTACAACAATGAAATGTAAGTCAATTAATATTTTTAAAAAAATTCTACACCTCCTAGAGGACCGTCAAAATAGTCTTCTATTTTACATCTTTCCACTATTAGATCACTCATGACATTTGAGCTTGAGCCAGTCTCCATTTTACTCAAGCACAATTGTATGTCTTAAAAAATATCAACGTCCTCCTTCTTTCCTTCATATGATTTTTCACATTTCCCTCTCCCGTTGAGTCACCCTCTTCTTGCTTGTATGTTTTGGAAGAGATTCATGGAGTATGAATCGAATCACTTTAAGCTTTGAGCGGAACTTTTCGTTCGAAGGTATATGTGTTCTATTCTGCACAAAAAAAATAACTAATGTTAGATATACTCTAGAAGCTTCTCTCAAATTAATCTGATAAAATGAATAAACTTAAAAAAAAAAAAAAAAAAAAAATCAGATCTGAAAGGGTGAAAAGTACAATTTTTTTAGTGAAAAGTCAAAAGAAAGATTAGTTCATATAAATAGTAATGAGAGAGATAGTGGAGAAGGGTGATTAAGTAGAGAAGATGATCACTATAGCTGATTAGATCCATGTAAAATGAAGATGTTTTGAGATACGAAAAAATTGAATTTTTTTAAAATAAATGAAAATAATAATATAGATCTGAGAAATATATATTCATATATCAATAAGAGTAAAATTCATTGCTGTGACGTAAATGATCCATAATAAGGAAAAACTAAGATATGCGTATTGATATATATGACAAAAAATGAACGTAAATCAACTTGAGGATTTGGTATTGATGATATACATTTGGTACTTCGTTGATTTGATTTTTGACAGATAAGGTTGTTTTCATAAGAGCATCGTCATCGCCATCTTCAGATTCACCAATTGTTAACAAACCTAGATCAAATCTGTTGGTTAGACCAATTGGATCATACATTGAGAACATATTCAAGATATTTAAGTTGGTCAAACTATCAGAACTGAAACTTCCATTAGACAAGTATTGACTTGATCAAATTGAATTCAGATGAATCACATAAGAGATCATCAATGTATTCATAGAGGAAGTGAAATTTTACAAAAATTCATTGTAAAGAAAGATACACTGGACAATAAAAAAATATATTATGAAGATATAAAAAATAAAGAAACAAAGAACACGATGAGAAACAAAGAAAAAATGTTATGGAGAAGTATAAGATGAAAAGGCGATGTCCTTTATATAAAACAAGTAACGGGAGACAAGATGTGGATTTACGGTTAAAACATGGGCTCGGGCCTAGGTAAGTTTCATGCAATAGGTAGACACAAGCGAAAATTGCTCTTTAGGCTTCCTTTTTTTCTCCCAGCAACCCTTATGAGACCCAAATATTCCAAACGACAACCAACTTTTATTTTGTACCCATTGATATTTAATTGTTGTTCCTACAATGATGGTTAAGCACTGCTGACACTGATGATTGTTAACTGCCGTTGCACTATGTTAGGCATCAACAACACTTATTTTTGGGAACTAGGACACAAAAAGGCATGTCTTAACACCTCTAACTCATAAACGCAATTCCAGAAGCAATACAGTAAATTCAACAACAGTACTCGCTCGTAAGCAATAACATCACACAATCATTCATAATTCAATAACATTACACAAATTCGACATTACAATAACAATACACAAACAGTTCAAATTGAACAAATGCTCAACATTACAAAAATTTGACAGCATATTACATAACATTATAACAAATAACTTCAAACTTATTAAAGAAGCTTAAGCATTGTTAGAGGTTTAGTGTTTGTTTAGAAGTGATCTGATGAAACCCCTTGATAAGCATGAAATTGTTGTTTAGGTGTTTATTATAATGAGCATTGAGAGAAGTAAGTTAGCTTCAACGATTTATGGTGTAAGCAGAAATAAAGGAGAAGGAGTTGGATTCTTGAAAGATAAACCCCATAAGAGTATGGAGGTTCTAGAGAAACCAATGAAATTGTCTTGTTCTGGTTGTGCAAAGAAAGGATTGTATTCCCACTATATGCTAGAAGATGCAAAAGCTAGGGTTCTAAACCAAATACTTCAGAGTCTAAGGTTTTGAACCAATCAGGACCAATGGCTTCAAAGTCTAAGGTAATGAACAAGCCAAAACCAAAGACTCCATATCCTAAGGCTCTTAAGAGTTTAAAGCCTAAGGTTCTTAAGAGTTTAAAACCCAAATCTCAGAAGTATTAAAGACCAAAAACTTTCAAACCAAAAGTCTTGAATGAGTCTAATCATATATGACTTACTTACTTCAGTCACAATGAACACAATCTAAATCCTTTTTTTAAGGAGCAGTCCAAATCATAAATGTGCCGAGAAAAAGATTTTATTATTTAATTTGATAGAGATAATAGTATCAACATTTGAACGCCTCTTAAAATGGGTTGAAATAGACGCTTACTTGTTCACGTGTGCACATCAATTTTCATATTTTTTTTCTTCATATTAATGCTTGATATAGTAGAGAGAAAAAAAATATTAATGCTAAATGAACACTTAATTAGTTGTCTAACTCTATACCTCCATAAAAATATGATAGATCTCATAAACAATTTTATTTTAACAACCCAAACAGTTTCTTTTTTTTTGAGCAAACCTAAACAGTTTCTAATCATTACATATTTAACAAATAATTCTATATGGGGCCACGTGAGTGAACGAGAGAGTATGTGTCTAGAAGAAAAATATTTCACATTAATTTTAAGGGACTAGTTAATCAGTATCCATGCGCATTGAAATTTTATTTTAAAAATACAAATTGTTATTTTGATCAAGTGATAATTACATCATTTTTTTATAAAAATTTATTTGTTTTGATTTTTTAACCAATATCGACACTAATTAACATTGTCCTAATTTTAATCATGCCATAAAAAAATTGCCAATAAATTTTCCGTTGAGAACAAGGTTGAGTAATGTGGTCAAGATGAGTAGCAATAGAAACATGACTAGAGGCAATGTGATTGTGAGTATACCAATCATGTCATGCGTGTTCATTAAAAAAAGCGATGTCATTCTAGATCTCTAGATGGTTAGACAATTAGAAATAAAAGAGACCTCTTCATCTTACGGCGTTGGACTAAACTAATAATACCATACAAGTCATGGTAAAGTTATGAGAGCGCATAAGATGGAGATCAATTCAAATTGTGTTAGTTTAAGACAATCTATAAGAGCATGCAGAATAGTTTCATGAGGCCAACCACAAAACGGGCAAGAAGAGTTAGAAGTCATTTGTCTAAAAGCTCGAAATCAATTTTTGGGAGGCAACCATGACAAACAAGAGAAAATGTCTTAGAAATCGTAGTTTGGTCTAACACAACCCCACAAAATTATAAGTGCTCAAAAGTAATATAATTTGTATGTTAAATTAGGCATTTTAGTGACTTGTTCTGCAAGTTATCTAAGGAAAAGCTACCAATTGTTGTACTTTTACCATTTATGCTTTACATGCATGATTTCATCCCTTTTATGTAGGAAATGACAAGCAAGGAACAAGAAAGAAGCTTATGAACCAAAATCTGCACGCTTAAGCATCCACAACATGCTTAAGCGTGCAAGTTCCAGTAGCCACAGCCCTTCCACGCTTTCAGGACGTTTCCCATACGCTTCCAAGATTTAAGCTGCACGCTTAAGCGTCCGAGTTCTAGAGAGCACCAGATTTTGCACGCTTCCAGCACGCTTAAGCGTAGTGCTTCATCTGCAGTGGATAAGACACACGTGGCAGCTTTTCAATGGCCAACAAAAGGTTTTCCAGCCGCACGCTTAAGCGTCCTCCGCTCGCTTAAGCGTGTGCTGTCCGCTTCAGCCATATAAATAGCTTTTCTCTCATTTTTGGTAGATCTTCTTCATTCTTTTTGCTATTTTCCCGATTTTTAGAGAGAGAGATGGCATTTCTAGAGAGAGAAACACAAAGCAAGGTAGTTAAGAGTAGATTCAACCCAAGATTTGTTGAGACATCATGAATCTAGGCATGGAATCTTCATCTTTTGCCAAGCTTGCATAGACATATGTAGCTACATCTACCCTTGTGGATTTTGAGGTATTCAAACAAGCTATTATGCAAACTCTTGATCTTTTAATATATGGTTCTAGCTTATTTATTCAATATTGTTGTTATTCTTGTATTTAAAGCTTTATTGAGATTTGAAATGATATTGGCAAATACTTTTGGATCTAGGAATAGAATGACAATCTATCTAAGTTTTCATTCTAGACATAGGATTTAATCTTTAATAATCACTTTTAATCAAGAACTTCATGCTTTTGGATCGGTTAATAGATTGGGAAATCATCGATTAAACGATCCAATCGAATTTGTGATTGTTTAAATAGTTTGGAAAATCGACATTTAAACGATCCCTTAGAGATAATGATATCATTTGGACACGAATGATGTGGTTGAGTGATTGTGATAATATCGTTTAAAAAGCTAGAATCTGTTATTAGATCGAGAGATTGCAGTTGTTACGCTTGGTTGAGTGTCTCTGACCCCAAGCGAAATAGCCCTATCTCTTCTCTATTTATTTTATGTTATATAGATAATTTAGGTTTATACAAACATACATTTTAAACTCAAACACTTAATATGATAAATGATGTTGAAATGCTTAAGATATAAGCAACTCCCTGTGGAAACGATCCTATTATACTCACATGTATATAGTTTTATGACATGTAAAAATCCTACATCACAACACCGGTTTGTGAGGTGAGGATTGCCCCCACTTATAAACATGTGTTCCGACCATATTTTGTCTGATGTGAGACTCTTTAACACACACCCTCACGGTCAGCACTATTGGGCTTGGTTCGAGGACATAAATGGTGGGTGGTCTGATAGCGGAAACCTGATAGTTGGTGGCCCTATGGGTCTTTGAGAGGCTCTGATACCATCTTAAAAATTGTGGTTGGGCCTAACATAACTCCATAAACCGTCTTATAAGGTGAGGACTACCCACACTTATAAACACGTGTTCAAGCCATATTTTATCCGATGTGGGATACTTTAACAAAGTTCTTGAGTATATACATATGTGAAAATGACTCAAATTTAGTTATCTAAGTTCTAGTTAATGTGAGAATGTTTCTTAACATTGGCCAAGTTCTAAAAAATTGATTTTCTCTATTTTGTTTTTGCTCATTCCCACCTCAAACTTCTAAAATAACTCCAACGTAAGTTAACGCACTCTCGGTAGATCCAACGTGACTTAATTCACACTGATCTAACGTGAGTTAACTCATGTTGGTGGTCAACGTGAGTTAGCTTGCGTTGATTTTAGGTAAGCTAACAAACCAGCAATTTTTTTTTACAGAAATGTTGTATTTTTAAGCCCCTCAACATGCATTTTTACAATATACATCACCATTTATCACTACATTCATTTACCACATTTATTCATTCAATATACCTTATGTTCATTTTTTTAATTCCCAATCATTCACTACTTTTTTTTAAAAACATTCATTTCCTAAATTTTTTAAAGAGCATGTCTTAGAAAGATCAATTCATTAATTTTCAAAATAAACACTAACTGAACATACACTAGTACGCAAAATCAATTCAAAAACAATAGAATACGACAAATTTATTTTGTTTTAATTTCATCTACGTTCAAATCGGACAATAAACGAAGTGTTGTGCTACATTACATTTGTATCATCACGATGTTGGATTAAATTCATGTTGTCCATTTTTTCCATTTTGGACAAAAATGCCCTTTCGTCTTAACCTAAACAAACATGGGATAAGATCTTCTCCATTTCTTCCATTTGGAGAGATAAAAACATGTAGTTATCCTTCTTTTTTTTAGGAAAACATGTATTTTTCTTTGAAACTCTTATACTAAGTGTTATACATTGAAATATGACAAAATGCTTGATTTAAATCAGATTTTGTGGTAGCCTTAATTAGTTAACTTTGAGGTTAATTTGTTTTGTCATGCAAAAGTATCTAAAATTTGATTTTAGCGCGCTTTAAAAAGTGATTGTTTCAAATGACATATTTCAATAGTTGAGTGACCAAATATAACAAATGCATTCCTTTAAAAATTCAAATGCACATATATGGTTAAAAATTAATCCAGTAATTGAGTTAACAAAGCTACTAAAAATTTCATTAATTAGGATTTCCCCTTTTGTTCCCCTAAGCTGACATCAAATTTCAGCATATATACCATATGTTTTGTTCCAAGAGGTATAGTACCTTCCTAGAATGTTAGTACTAAGTACAAATGGCCAAACATGCATCCATATGTGTATTAATAATATTCAAAAAAACAATATAGTTATAACGTTCAAATGGCCAAAGATAGGTCCAAATTAGTTATGTTTTGGACAGTGGAACAACCCATATAGTTGCTAAATCCAGAGTTTCTCATATCATTGGCTGAAGAAGCATTACTTCTCTGAGGGGAAATATTGGGCAATGAAATTGATAATGACAACTCACAACCCCTTATATCTTCTTCATCTTCTGCACGTACACTCTTAGTCTTGCCAATTTCATTCACATGCTTTTTTTCATTTAACTTGGTAACCTGCAAAAAGATGTTAACAAAGAATAGAGATAAGAAAGTGACATGGATATTATGAAAAATGTACTCTTTCCATCTCAAAATCAATGTGGTTTAAGGTTTTTCACATAGATTTCAAAAAAATATATAAATGAATAAAAGTCATAATTTTCTTAAATTATTTTTATCAATTAATGATTGTACTAATTAATATCATAAGTACATTTTTTAAGGAAATAACATAAGTACACATATTTAAGTATAAATTAAAATAATTGTTTAAATTCGGTGCACACATTAGATGAAAAGAATTAGTATTAACATTATACTAAAAAATAAAATGACAATTTTTTTTGAAGGAATAAAATGACAATTGTTTGTTCTATGCAAAAGTACTCTTATTTGGTAACAACAAAAAAAAAATAGTCTTATTTGAGACAGAGGTATTAAATATGAAAAACTAGATTTATAGCAAGATTAATCCAACATACGATGACTTTTCCTTGAACATGTATTTTTATAGGTGAATATTAAGAGAGTTGTTGATGAAAATTTCATGATATTTTGATTTGGTACTTTTTTATTAGTTAGGGAAAGAGGAAGCTCACTCTTTTTGTTTCCTTTCCTCATAAGTTCCCTCTAGTGAGTATTGACTTAATCATATTTGTTACGCTATCTGACACTAAATACAAATACTTCTCTTTATTGAGTTAATCCTATTTGTCAGACTATCAGATATTAAATGTAAATACTTCTCTTTATTGAGTTAAGCCTATTTGATACGCTATCAGATATTAAATGTAAATGCTCCTCTTTATTAAGTTAATCATATTCGATTCGTTATGTTGGAAGGGACTAACTTCTTCCACTAAACCCAACCGAGTAATCTCCAGTATCAAAAGAAAACAAACAAACTAATCTTTAGAGATAACAAACAAACTAATTAAAGAGAAAACATAATTAACTAACTAATCTTATCTCTGGTGTTTTTTAACTGTAATACTTGTCCTTTTCATTTTAGTTAAGGTAGTACTAATGTCTTATTAGTGAAAAGGTGTTTTTGACATAAATGCAACAAAAGGACCACTCTGAATTTCCATTAGACATGCCACAGAAACTCTCAATTTCAATTGCTCAAAAAAACTCTCAATTTCAATATTTTAACAGGACCACTGAACGTGAGAAAGTCTCAATTTTAATAATTTGGTAGGACCACTGAATGTAGAAATGATTAGTGTACAAATTCGATGCAATGATTATTATTTTTTGTCACAGTGCAACTCATGGTCAATATCCCTAATAACAACTCTATTCACATAAATTTTATTAAAAAATTATCAAGAAAATACCAACAAGGGGACCCCAAAAAATTATATCCACTTTGAAATGTGAAATCTACAAATTTTTCTCATTATCTTAAACTATCTTAATTAAGTAACATTGTGACAATGAAATGGGAAAGGTACACAAAATAAAAAAGCATAGGGCATCAAACTGAGGTCTAAAAATGGTGCTTGAGAGCCCCCACAATCTTTCAATGAGCTTATTTATTTTAAAAAATTAAACTTTAAAAAAGTGATATATATTTGAATTTTTCTCAAAAAACTAATTTGATATAAAATTTAGTATGTATTTTTAAAATATGTAAAATCTTTATAACTGAAATCTAACGCAAGTGGTTGATGTGCAATGTGTGTGAGTGTTGTAAATCATAGAATTACGATTATAGTTTCGATTTCTACTCATAAAAATATAACCTAAAAACTATTGTTAAAGTCAAATTTAATGTTTGGCCTAATTCTTTTTTTTGTATATAATGCTAAATTAATCTAATATCTACTAGATTTTAACCAAAGTTATGTTTGGACTATACAAAATCAATCCACCCCTACCCAAAAAGCAAATAGTAAAGTAATAATAGTAGGACAAGAAAGCATGGATTGATTTTGTATGAAATAAGTACCTGGAGCAAATCAGTTTCTTGTTTTGGTAGCAAAGGAAAGATTGTGAAATATTGTGGTTGAGGAGTATGCCATATTGAACCAACAAAACAAATCTCCTTTATTCCCTTCTGCTGTTGCTGAACCATGTCCTGCACATAATCATAAAAAGTAGTGTATGGATTTGGAACTTCTTCACATATTCTTTCTCTGCATTCAAGGATTCCTGAGAGGGAATTTGTCTTCTCGATTCTAGCTCTGATATATATCAAGAGAATCCAAATGTTAATGAAATTATATTATTTTTTTAAACCATAAAATGGAAAAGTAAAGCCTAAAATCAAGCAAAAGTCCAACCACTTTTTCTTAAAAAGAGTTTTGTTAACTTTTTCACCATCAAGGTTTTCAATAAATTCGAGCGCGACTAATGTCATAACAACAATTGATTAAGTGTATGTTTGGTATCAGAGTGGTTCGCGGTGATTTCGGAAAAGCCACCTTGATACTGAACATGTTATAATTTTCTACAATATTAAGAATGGACTTGTGTTTGTGTGTGTAGAAAGCTACATTAGTAATTGCGGTCATTCAATGAAGATAAGACTATTGAAAAAATCAAAAAAGTTACTGATAGACCGTATAATCTTAATTGAACAATCACTAATATGGCTGATTTCGTGCGGTCACGATATTATGATCGCACACAATACAAGTACTGCACCAGGACGATTTTAAACCATGCCCCCACTATACCACTTTTAAGTCCTTTGAAAAGTTTGAAATTATTTCTAAAGATGAAAATAAAGCTATGGTGACCTTTTTGGGGAGAAATTTCTGTAGCTAAAGAGAGAATCAGATTCCATTCCAAGAGATTCATGATCTCCAAACCCATCATCATCATGCTCCTGAAAAGATTGTTTTTTATGTACGAAAGTAGTCCTATCTGTCAAATATAAACCAACACATATTAAGGAAATTAGATTGGTAAGTTTGGTGAGAAATGTTCCAAATAGCATTAACAATGTTTTGATTTGAAGTAACACAAACTATAAATGAATTCATATTAGATAGTACTAAAATGTTTCATGAAAATACATCATAAGAAGATTTAAAAAGGACACTTTCTGTAACTATTCTTACATCAATACATATATAAGAAAATTATAATAATAAATGTGGGTATATATAGTTGCAGATTTTCCAAATTTGTGCATGGAAACTAGCTCATAGGCTTTGATTTTTAGCCACAAAAGTCATGTAAGGAAATAACAATTGATGAGCAACAACGCATGCCTAGCTTCGATGCATAAATCATCATGCATCGATGTATCATGACATTCTAATGAAAAATATTTTAAACAAAACAATGATCTGAATACCCTAATAAAGAATAATAAATATTAAAGCTTTATACTAAGGAAGATGAGACATTGTTTTGTACCTTGTTTGCATGAGTCACCACCTCTCATACTCCTATACATCTGGTTTAAACAAAACAAGAGAAAAACCCAATAAATTAACACTACAAAAATAAAAACCTAATAGACTAAAATATAATTTTGAAAGCATATCAAAATCAACCTGCAAGTGGCTCTTAACATGTGAAATTGTTAACCCTTTAACATCCATCAACTGAAGAACAAGCTTAGGAGTAGCCTCTACAAATTAATGAAAAAAATATATGAAATTTTTTTCATCAAAAATTAACCATAGTAATAGAAATGAATCAAGAAAATAACATCTAATAAAGTAATGTAGAAATATACATACTTTGATGACCACCAAGAGTTTCAATGGCATAAACAAAGCAACGATGAAGTTCAGGTGTCCATCTTAAACGAGGAACCTTTGATCTTACATATTGTCTCACCACACCTTCCCTTCCACAACTACTCATTTTTTCAAATCCAAAAGGGTCCTCAAAAAAACCCTCAAAACACTTTTTTTTTCTACTCTTTCTACAAGATTCTACTTTGCTTCATATATAAGAGTGTGAAAAGTAATAGAAGAAAACAGAATCATGATTGTGAAAGGGGAAAATATCGAGAGAAAGGGACTTGACAAAGGAAGAGTCTGCAAATTCCTTAACATGTCACTGATAATACCTTATGCCCTATGGTAGGTGCTGTCCCTTAATGTGTCCCCCCCTCCCCTCCCTATAACCTTAGAAATGAAATCTCAAAAAAGCATTTAACTTTTTCAGAGGTGAAAATCACGGGGAGGTTTCTGATATTGTATATGATTGTGCCTATGCACCAATATATAGGTCCTTTTAAGTGTCTTTCGTTGTTACCATTATACAAACTGTCAAAGTTTGACCTTTGTTTCTCTTTGGATTGACCAGTAAATACTAGTAATAATGTATAAGACAAGATCGTAATAATCACTGTGTAAGAATATAATAGATCCCATCAATATACTTTTTATATTTTGTTTTGTCTTGTTTTTATACTATACTATGTGAATGAGATATATCATAATATTCTTTGTATGGCAGACAGTTCTTTATCAGAAGAACATACACACAAACTTATCACAATCAATATCTCATTTATATTAACACTATGGAACACGTTAACAAATTTTTCGAGGACATTCTTTAAACATTCAAAAGTAATAATTGTATCATTGAAAATTATGTAGGCATGACTTTTATATGTGTTTGACTTATTTTTAAAATAAATTTTCTTTTTGTGAATTTCTTAAACAATATCTTTAAGACACTTGTTAATAAGATTCTAATATTATTTATTTACTCCCACCATTTTAAAATGAATGTATTTCCTTTACTTTACCAACAAAAACTTTGTTTCAAAATGATTGTAGATGCAAATTGAGTTCATAAATTAGTTTTAGTTACAAGTGGGTTTTAAGGTAAAAATCAAATGAGTTAAACAATATATTTATTTAAGTATAAAAATCAAGTTTAAAGGCAAAAGTTACAGGTCCTAGTTCAAATAGAATTAATTTTAAAAGGCAAAATCAATTATAATCGAAAACACTTCCAAAAGTAAATCCAAAAACATGCACTTAGTGGAGATTATGGTCGGTCCAAGGAAATGCTACAAAGAAAATTGCTCTTCTTCAATCAAGAATTGCTCACCCAACCAAACTTTCTAAAATACTCCTGCATGACTTAAGTCACGCTCAGTACATGGATGATTTTAACGTGAGTTAACCCACGTTGAGTTCTGTTATAAAAACAGAACAACACTATAGGAATTTTCAAAGCTCCATTGTTGCGGTTTTGATCACCATTGTTGCAATTTTCTCCAAGATTCAACGCCAATTACAACCCCAAAATAAAGTAAGTGTTTATTATCCTATTGCATTTGCTTTTTTAATTGAATTGTTAATTTTTTTTGGATAAATTGTCACATATTTAGGTTTTTATGATTTCATAACTCGGTTAGTTTTTTTTATTGAAATGTTAGATGTTGATTAGAGTAGAAATTGTGGACACGATGTAGCCTTTGCATGCGGTGATGCGATGAGGAGTCAACATGTCTTTACCTCCACATCACTTTCAAATTGTCGGCGACCATTCCGGCGGTCGGTTTCTTCAAACGGGCGAGTCCATCATCGTTCGTCATTTTAGGTGTTCTTTGAAGATCAGATTCTTGTTATAGTGGAGGAGTTTTGATTCTCTTCTCCCTGTTTATGGTTTCCCGATCTGGTTTCATCAGATTCTTCTCACCCATTTCAGGTCTAGTTTCATTCTCTGTTTCGGGTAGTTGAAATCTTAAATCCATTCGGGTAGTCATTGGTAGATTTGAACGTCGTGTATAGTGGCGTGGTGGTTTCTCAAAACTCAGGTATGATGTTTTTTGGTAGTTATTGTTGTTGGTTTTGATCGATGGGTTTATTTTGGCTCGAAAGGGTATTTAAGTTTGCTGTCTTTTGTCATAGGGGGTCAATGGTACGTGAGTCAATACGTGTTAGTGGTTGATTCATTCACTATTTACTCAAGATGCATTTGAATGCATTCAGATGATGATGACGACCTTTTAGACTTCATTGCAATGTGTGTTGTGGTTTGTGTACTGATGTCGTGTTCTACTGGATTTGTTTCAGACGGTTTGACTCGAAAGGGCAATTGTAGCTTGCTGTTGTTTTGCAGGAAGTTGATGGATCTTGAATCGCTTCTGTGTTGGCAGGCGATTCATACACCGATTTAGTTTCTCCATTAACTATGTTTGATTTTGATTTGGAATGTGGACTCAAAAGGGTCGTTTAGCTTGTTGTCCATTGTTGTAGGGAGTTAATAGTACATGGACTCGCTTCCGTGTTAACAGATGGTTCAATCACCGCAGTGAAGACCTTTGATTAGTTTTAGGATTAATTAGAGGATGAACCACTTGTATTGTGTGTTTTTCGTTTGGAGTCAACTTACACTTTTATGTGGATTTTCTGGGTTATGTTTATGTGCCCCCAGTTTTTATATAATTTCCCCCATTTTTTTAATAATACATATGAGCAATTTACTAAAGATTAGAGTAGTGTACCAACTTAGTTGGGCGTCGCTCTTTTTGGATGTCATTTTGCTCTTGCCTTATAAAAAAAAGAGTAGAAATTGTTAATGATTAGAGTATAATTGACCATTGATTTTTGCATTGTGTAGAGATGTCCCAAAAACTGAGTGATGCTCAATTGAAAAATGAGGGTCATAAGAAGTAAGCAAAAACCACTATGACATGGCACAATATCAAATGTGATGGATCCGTAAAAAAAATAAAAATTGAAGGTGTTGGTGTACAATCAGTCTAGGCTGGGAAGGACATGTCATTTTGGTTTATAACCAAAAGCAGGTGCCCTAGGAACTGTCGACGACAACTCAATTGACTTAAGTGACGATGTAGATGATTAAATTTAATGACTTGTAATGTCTTTTATTTTTGGATTTTTTTTATGTTTTTGGTTATGTTGCGCATTTTGGTATTGAATAAATTTGAATAAAGTTGCACAAGCACACAAAATCAATTCAAAAAATATACAATTTTATTTAGTTTTAATTTCATCTACGTTACATTACATTCTCCATAAATATGTGGTATCATCATGATGATGAGTTTAAATTAAATTATTGAAATTTCGCTCAAAATATAGGTATTAAGGTGTCTTATACTTGGTTTAAAAATTTGCACATATCTTTGAAAACTCAAAAGAATGAAGAGAACACAATACATGTATTCTACCAAGTCAATTATATAAGTTCTCACATTGAATTTTATCATATAAGATGAGTAGCGACAAAAAAAAATGCATTCTAATACATTCTTTTGAACTTAATCATACTGCACTGCCAACTGATAAGTTTCAATTGACAGAGGAGCGTGATCAAGCATAAAACAACATCTTAGAAGTGAATTCTCTTTCGTCACACTCATCTTATACGAATGAATTCGATGTGAAAACCTATATAGTTGATTTGGTAAAATACATGTTGTGTTCTCTTAATTCTTTTGGGTTTTCAAAGAGACGTGCAAACCTTTACCCTAAGTATAAGACACTTTAATACCAACATCTTCAGCAAACTAACAAGGATTACACTTAAATTCCAACAAAATAAAGACACTACATAATAATGATGCTACCTAAACATAATCTTGTGGCAGAATCAAACTCTTGATAATATCTTCAAGCGATCTGAGCAAAGGTAGCATCCATCTCAATCCTCGGGAACATGCGGTACTGACGAATTGCGGAGAACATGCTCCTCACATAGTCATCGTCTTTGAGCATTATCTTGTCGGACTGCAATAAACCGGGACGTCCATACTGAACGTCTTTCACGCTCCTCGTGTCTCTGGAGTTGAGTCCTTAATTGATTTCATCCAGTTGATCCTTCAAATATTTTAACGTGACATCGACCCGAACTTTAAACAAATAAAAAATTTCACTGTTGAAGATTCTTTTAAAGAAATTAAGTTTGATGCAATAATACCAATTGATCTTAAACTTTGCCAAAGTAAAAAATAATTCAGACTTGCGTGTCAGAGTTCAATATTAGTTTGCTATTTTAATATCCAACAAATTGGTGAATATTTTGTATATTAAATTTTGTTTTTAACATAGATCAGTAATTAAAATAATATACATTTTTTTATTTTAAAAAGCTTATTAATGTTTATCTTATTATCTATCTCTAACACAAGATTTTTATTTAACATTAGTTTTAGACGTATAATTAAGAATTTTTCTATTCACGTTTTGTCCTACGTATTTCTGATTACACCTAAATTTATTTGAAAGTTTACAATAATGCAAAAAAATTCCTTTCATACAAATTTTCTTAAGAGTGGTGCTATATGGTACGGATGATTTTATACGAAATTTGACGAATTTGTGCTGAGGCCTTTCACCAGCACTTTTTAGTAGAAAGAGTAGTACCATGATAGTCCCATTTCCTAAATACATGGGGTGGTTGCCATCAAAATTAATTTTTATTAAAAAAAATAAATATAAATATTGTCCCATTTACTGCAATACAGGGTTAGTTGGAAGTAAAACTAAATTAACACATGTCCGTCAATTTTCGTTTAGCCGTTGTTCATACTAACAAGCATTTCCCTTTTCTTAAAATCTTGATTTCATTTATTGTCATAATAAAATTTCACTCTCTTTCATCCATAAGCAATCATGAATGTTCAATCAATTTCTTTAAAAGATTGAAGAGTGAATCAAAACATTTTTTATCCATACTCTACATATAAGTAAATAAATTTCTTCTTCTTTTTCAATGGCTAGGGTTTCAATTTTTTTTCTTGTTGTTCAATGTTGATATGTTATACACCGTACAATGAGAGTTATTTAATGGTGCATCACGCAAGCGTTAATATTAATTTACATTATGTTGGTTAACTTAAATTCAGTTTAAGTAGATTCATGTAAACTTAGTTTACATAACCTACTTATACTGAGTTTACATGTACATACTTAAAATAAGATTACGTAGAATCATTAAACAAGGTTGAAGAGGTTAAAGCAAAATTAAACTTTTAGTATTTACACTTAAACTCAGTTTACATGACCTTCTTAAACTAAGTTTACATGACCTACTTAAATTGAGTTTAAGTAGGTGCACTTAAACTCAGTTTACATGACCTACTTAAACTAAGTTTACACGACTTACTAAAATTGAGTTTTGGAAGAGAAAAGAAGGAAAAGACGTTAGTTTTCTGGGTGAATGAGTGAATTTAAAAATTAAATTTTATATAAGGTTAATTTTGTCATTTTGAGATATAATTAGGAATACACAGTGTAATTAGAAAAATTCTATAATTTTTTTTGAAAGAAAAAGAAAAATTCTATAATTAAATACATTGGGTAGACCATGGTGGGGAGGTGGTACGACGGTTCAGATTGAAAGGTAGTTACAATAATGAGAACAAAATCAGCTCTACGAAAAGTGAGGCAAAATTTTCCTCGTTTTTGTTTATCGTCCATTTTTTGTTGGACTTTCTTAAATTTAGTAATTGTTGTTTTCTCTCAAACATTTTGTGACTTAGATTTATTTGGAGAATTCTCAATTAGAACTTCTTATAGTTCAGTTTAGGCGCCTTTGGGTAAGGGAGGGATACATGTTGCATAAGGTGGGAGAGTGAGACTATCCTATGATGATTTTAATTAGAGTGTTGCTAACTAAATAGATATATTTTCTACACCGCACAAGAATCCAATGCTTTGATGTTAGATATCTCACAAATTATTATCTACAATGGAGAAGATCATAAATAGCATTAGGTGGATTTCTAGGTCTTTGCAATTTTTCTTTTCATCACCAAATATTAACAATTGTAAAATTTACTTCAAATTTATAGATTTATTAAAGGTAGCCCCCTTTGTACTCTTGGAAATCAATATCTTGGAGGGTTTTTATCTCAAAATTGCTAGATTGGATGAAAGGTCGGTTTTAAGTTGGAAGAAATTGTGTGTCTGATTTGTAGTGGTTTTGGAGTTGCATAATTTTTGCCAATTCTTGTGTGATTTTTTCTACAAGTGATGTTTGGTTTCTGTTTTTATGCTGGTGATGGAGATGGTAGAGAGAGAGTCTATGATGACAATTGTAGAATAATATGATGTGTAGGGTGTAGGATAACATGATATGACTTAGATGAATCAATGCTAAACTAAAGCCATTTTCAGTGTGCGGCATCAATTTATACCTTCAAGGCGTATATAAGCAAAGAGCATTGTTTCGAATTATTGATAATTTATGTATTTGGTTTGTATTATAAACCAGTTACATTAGTTATTCAATAAATTTAAAAAAAAATTACATATATTTGAGACAAGACGAGTAAAGGTGTAGGCTTTCAAGTATGTTGATAATGAGAGCAAGAATCAAATGCTTTAAAATACATTGGCTCATTGCGTAATGTGGAGCAAGAACTTAGCATATTTCGCGCAAAAGACTTACGTTCTACAATTAGCAAGAAATTGATAGTCGTTAAGGCGCCACAATAGGTGAAGGAAAAAAATTCAGTTGATAGACAAACATTTGTGCATCACAAAGAATATTATTCTAGGATTTCTATATATTATTATTTCATTCTCATGAATAAACAGTTTATGAATTACTGTTAAAATGAGGAGAGAATCATTCGTTTGTTCTTTGTGAAATGTTGAGTTTATTAGATTTTCTTTGTGGCTCTCAAGTATTTGCCTATCAACTAGATCTTCCTTTACCTATTATGGTGTCTTAACAACTATCAATTTTCTCTACCGTTTCGTTATAAATGAAAAATTATGTGAAAGGTTTGGTATTTATAGGGAAAGTTTTCATTTGAAGTTGGGTTAAAAAATGGGCCCTTTCCACTTAAAAATTGCAAAAATCAGTTACAGCCTGTTTTTCACCATGCTCGGGGAGAACACGCAATGCTCGAGGCGCATGTGAGTGTTGTCTGGTGCATAAATGCATGTTTCCTCATCCTTTTGGGTGTTTGCTTCCATATAAGATGTCTTGGGATCTGAGAACATAATTTCTCCCTCTGTAATGTCTTCTAAGACCTCTTGAATCTTCATTCGTTATCTTTCCAAAGTCTTCATAAGTCTTCAAATGTCTTGCTTTGCCGATTTTGCATGATTTCTTCCTGAATTACATTCAAAACACTCTAAAATTGCTATGTTTCAGAAAGAATAGAATTACATGAAACATTACAAATGTCCCATGATCATAAGCAATTCTTCTAATCCTCCTCAATTTTGGATGAAAAACCTACTGAAAAATAATTGAAAAACATGCTGGGAATAACGTAAGATGATCACATGTCATCAATATACATTATAGTAATGCGTAATATAATGTCTTTATTTATAAAATTTTAACAAAGTTACAAAATGTTGGAATACTGCATAAAGAAAATAAATATAAATTCAAGGATACTACTTTATCGAAAGGCAAAAGTACATGATATCTCACTATTTTGGTCTTAACCCCTTTAAAAGACAAAACCCAAGGGAGAAAGACTAACGTGAAACATCCATTTCAGCAACAACACAAGCTTTTAGATGAAGATCCTCAAAAGGAAAGGGATGAACCAAAACCTGGATAGTTCCTATATTGGAATCCTTGCATGTGCAAAAGTGACTCAAAGAGTTTAATTATATTGAAAGGCTTGTAGAAGGAAAATTCCTGCAAACTTTAGTAAGCTATAACACATACAAATGAACCCTTTGTATACGATAAGACTTGTGGACTTGAGCAGTTATCACACAAACTCACACCTCAAAACAAAAGCCAAAAATGTTTGATTATGGAGTGTCGAAGACAATTATTAACCTAGGACATGTGACAAACATGCTTGTCAATGGGAGTTCCCATATTTTTTTTCTACAAATAGGGGTCTTGGGGCATTGTAATAAGGGCGCTTAATGCATTTAGAAATCACATTTAACACATAGAACTATCGTATATTATCTGTACAAGTGTGCTGTTTTTTTATTTTTTTATGCTTCAAGTCATTTTTTTTTTCTTCAGGAAATGCTTCAAGTCATTTGTGTTTTCTGCACATTTACATTAATTTCACACATTTTAACTTTTTTCACTTTTAAATTTCTGCACATTTACTTTGAAATCTTTTACTTTTCATGTACTTTACTTTCAATATTTTACGTTTCTCTGTACAATACTGCATTTTCAAAGCCTTTGACTATAAGTTCATTGTATTGCATAAGCTCATTTCATCACAAACATACACCTTTCTCATTAAGGGTGTGTTTGGTTTAGAAGAGAAGTTTTGAAAAGAGAAATAGGTAAGAGAGAAGTTGTGAAGAGAGAAAAAAGTGAGAAATAGAATAGATTTAATGGGTTGTTTGGTATAAGAGAAAGAAGAGAGAAATAGAAGAGAAAGAGATGCTACTTTTTCGAAAAGACAAAAATACCCTTAAATTAAAACTAAAATATAATTTATTATATTTAGTTAAATTAATTTATTGGTTCTATATAATTAATTTTTTTATGGATATAATCAAATTATTATTAACTGATGTAATTATTATTAACTGATGTAAAAATACCCTTTAATTCAATCTTTGACAAAATTAGTTTATTTAATTTAACAATCTAATTTAAAGTGTATTATATATTTTCGAAACACAAATTTGAGCATCACTCTGGCTTGTTGTTGGTCCAGCCTCATTTATTTTATTTTTTTATAATACACATGCCAAGTTTTCTTTTTTCTGTATTTGTTGCAAAAAAAAAAAAGGTTTGGCATTTTCATCCAAAAATTCATTAAAAAGAATTAAAATTGCATAAGTATTAATTTGTAGTGGCAAAAGTGTACACTTACCATCTCCACGTCACTCCTCTCCATTTCTTCCCTTAATTGAAGAGAAGCAAAAAGGTGGTAGGGCCCACCTATTTTTATTCTCTCTTCACAAACTCTTTCCTATCCAAATAAGAGAAGTTTCGTACTTCTCTTCTATTTCTCTCTTCACTAACTCTCTCTTCTTTAACTCTCTCCAACCAAACAGAGTGTAAAAGCCCTAATGTTCGAGGATTTAGGCCTCGTTTGCTTTGAGCTTATTTTGAGCTTATGAAAAATAGCTTATGTAAATAAATAAGCTTTTATTTTAATTTATAAGCTTTCACTAACGAAAATTGTATCTTCATAAACGGTTTTTTCATAAACTACCTTAAAAACTTATAAATAATACATAAAAACTTATTTATTTGCATAAGCTGTTTTATATAAACTCTAAAATAAGCTAATCCAAACGGACCCTTAAAGACAATATCGACGCTGTTAACTTTGGCGACATATGCAAGCAAGGACAACACAAATATTGACTCGTTCTTAACTGAAGACTTTTTTTTTTCTTTCTTTCTGTTTTTTTAAGAAGGAAGACACCAATGTATTTACTTTTAACTTGTCAAGAACTAATGTTTAAAGTCCTCCAAATAAAAAACTCATGTTTAAACATCCAATTTGTTGGCGGTTGTTGGTTATACACATTTTCATCTCGATAGTATTTAAAGAGTTCAAAATATGTTTCAACGATACATTTTGAATCAACTAGCTTAAAACATTAAGACGGTTGCATATCCTACTTAAAAGTTTTCCACATACTATGTCTAGATGATTTAGATGTATATAATATTGGTTTATTAAGTCCCTTAAAACCAGCTCAAATTTATTTTTCCTTTTTACTTCCTTCGTCCCAATATATGTCACCTTAATCTTTTTCACATTTCTTATATAAAAATTGTTATTATAATTAATGTGTCTATTTTATGTATTAATATTATCAATTGTCTTTTATTTGTATGTATATTAAATTTGACTTTTCATATTACAAGACAAGTTAGTAGTATTGATTAGAGGTCTTTTTAGGAAAAATAATAAATACATCTATAATTTGAAAAGAAGATTATATTTAAGGACAAATTTTTAGTCAAATACTCCCTCCGTTTCACAATACTTATCGCTTTTGAGGAATTTACACATACCAAGAAATCAAATAAATTTTGTTATTTTTGATAAAATCTGTGTGTTTTTTCTATAATACACTTAACTATTTATTATTTCATTCTATTATTTCTCTCTCTATATAATAAATAAATAAATAAGGATATTATTGACAAGCCAATAATTAATGTTGCATTGAAACTTGAAAGTGACAAGTAGTTTGAAACAAATTATTATCCAAAAACGACAAGTATTATGAAACGGAGGGAGTAAGTGTTTATATATAGAGACAGAGAGAGTAATTTGTAGACGAAGTGGTAAGTATCAATTGAAAATCACATATACACAACTCTAAAGTTTCGAATTTGAATCCAGATTAAAATATCTAACCTAATAATATATACATTACCAACCGAGCTAGGTTCAAATCGGAGTGAAAAACGTCTTTTTATTGTAATCTATGAAGCCCAAATACTCCAAAATGACGACGTATTTGTATCGCATATGTATCAGATACTGATGTTCTGCAGATACTTACGGAGACATGGCCACAAAGTATCAAAATTGATTATTTTAATTTAAAATATATATTTTATTGGATACTTATAAGATATTGGTCATATACACAGAGACGTATAAGATACTTCACAGAGACGTATCCTGGAAAAAAAATGAAGGGTAAAATAGTGAGATTGTGTTGTGAAAATTCAATGAAAATGTATATGATTTAACTTAAAATATGAATCACTGCAATTGTTTTTCGATTAACCAATTAAAAATTATGTTTTTGTTGGATGAAAGTAACAAGAGAGAGGAGATTCAATCAATCAACATTAAACAAATTTGTTTTGAGTTCTTTTATTGATGCATTTGTTGATATCCTAACATATCAATGAAAATAGAATATGATTTATAAGAAAACTTTACATTTTTTATTTTGATCACATGTATTACTTTTTTTTTTTGTAAATTGTGACTTTTATGATTATATAGTATTGAAGAGTAATCAATGCTTCTTTTTTTTTCAAGTATTTTACATGCATATAAATTTTAGTATAAATATTTTGTTAACGTATCTTAGTTGTATCGTATTCTTTTAAATTTTTAAAATTTCGCGTTCCCAAACCCGTATTATGTATCTCAGCTTCATAGATCGTAATGTTTCATACTTATGTAATTTAGTCAATTGAAATTTATGTTTAGAGAGGGATGTACCATAATAGGCCAATATATATGGATGTAGTATCTTACCTTTCAGAATCGATCTATTTTCATCTCCATTTACAACTAGATCGCTCAAACCAATTGAATGCTGCTCATAAAATAATCCATATCCACTCAGCCAAGTAGTTGACAATTTGCAAGAAAGGATAGGTGAATAAGAATGAATCGCTGTAAAGATGTCAGAAACTGCAGACTTGTGGGGCAACAAAAGGAAAGGCAAAAGGAATAGAAAGAAAGAAGACTCTGATCAACTTCTCAGGATTTTCCCTCTTGTCTCTTGTTTTTTTATCTGTGATTTTGTCAGTCTGATAGTATTGATGATGGATAATTCAGAAGGTAAAGAGGAAAAAAAAATGGAATGATTGAAATTCCTGCACCTATGGTATGATGGTCTATGAAACGGTCCAACCCTCATTAAATTTAATCTCATCATTACGTTATCTTATTCTATTGTGCATTAAATTAAGCCATATGGAATATGAATTGGAGCATGGTGTGATTCTACAGTAATGAAAATAATTTTATTTTTCTGTTCTTAACATGTGTGGTAAAAGCTGAAAGGTGCCAAGCAAATACAACCAAGAGCATAGGGTAATCTGACTTCAAACTAGGGAAATGTTAATCAGACTTTCAAACATTTAAATCATATTTTCATTAACAAAAAGATGGATACTAACGTGTTTATTTTCGTTGTTTTGTAAATTAAAAACGATGTTGTTTTTTTATAAAATTTATATACTCTCTTCATAGATGCATTTCCATATATCTTTGAACCTTAGTAATTCCGAACAAGTCATCATAAAAGTTCATTGACCACTCAAATTCAGTTACTTGATTATAGTATTTTATTTAGGGTATTGCTAACCAGTGTCCTAAAGACGCTCTTTAAGGATTCCCGATTAAGAAATTATCCACCAAAAAAGTACAATGTTTCAATTTCTGATGCATAAAATGTACAATTTTCTATAAAGAGTGTCTTAATGACACTATTTAACATTTCCCTTTTATTATATACTAATATAAATACGAGAGTTTTAACCATATATATTTTGACAAATTGAAGGGGTTCGATATAATTGATTATTAAACTAATAAATTAATTATACTTTTGTGAATCAATATGATATTTTCTCTTGTCTTATATAAGTAATTTTTTTTCATATCCATTGAATAACGGATACATCTTTTCTATATTATAATTATTCTCAAGGAAGAAAAATGATTATTTACTTATATATAAGATTAGAGGGAGTATTTTTATTTAGTTATGTACTTTAAAAAACTTTACTATGTAAAAAAGCTTCATTGTTTATATTAGAATCAAGCTATTTTTTTTTAATATTTACAATTTTAATAATAACACTCTCAACAGTTATCATATGCTCATGAAATTAAATTTTTACATGAAATTTTCCAACTGCAGCAAAGAAAAAAGAATAATAAAGGTGGAAATAAGATTTCCCAAACTTGTTAATCGGACTAGCTAGTTTCATATGCTTTGATTTTGAACTAAAATAATCATCAATTAAGGGAATTAAAAACAATTTTTTATGTAGCTTCAAATTCATTGCATTGAAGCACCCACAGTGTTGTTGCATATACATACCTTCGCTCATGAGCATCTTCAGATCAGTTGGTGCAAACGTACGAAAATCATCAATTAATGAAACAACAATTGAGTAACTTTACAGGCCTAGCTAGCTTAGCTTCAATGCATAAAGCACCTTGTACCAAAATAAAAATATAAAATACGTGTACAGAAAAATGCATAAAGCACACCTACAAACTACAGTGTTCAACTATGCATGCATGCCTTCACTCATAATTCATAAAGCATCTATAGATCCGTCACGTGCGACGACGTGGCCAGGCATATATATGTTTTTTAAGGAGGGGGATACTTGTTCATCAATGAAATTGTAACCAAAGTTAACTATAATAAGGAATAATTAATATCAAGTGTCTTTGAACCTGAAAGTCGACAGAGTGACAAACTACAAGATTGTAATTGTGATTCCCTTTCTGCTTCAAAAGATTATGTTGAAGACAAAACATTGTCCCTCATATATGGGTCTTAACTCCTTAGAGTTAATTGCGGAGTTGGACTCTTCGTGAGCTAATAACTAAAGAAATTCGTAAGTAAAATTGAAAAAGCAAAAAGATAAAGGATAAATTTGTAAACATAAGATTTTCTATTGATTGATTTTCTTTCTTAGTAAAAATAGTTTATAGTATTTCATTACTTTTTTTAAAGGAAGTGAATCCTTGTTCATCGATGAAATTGTAATCAAAGTTAACTAGTGTTGTTATTACTATAATAAAGAATAATTAATATCAAGTGTGGTTGAACTTGAGAGTGATCAACTACTAGATTCTAATTGTGATTCTCTTTCCGTTTTAAAAGATTACGTTGAAGAAGGAACATTGTCCCTCATATATGGGTCTTGACTCCTTCACAATGTTAATTGCGAAGTTGGACTCTTCATGAGCTAATAACCAAAGAAATGCGCAAGTAAATTGAAAAGGCAAAAAAAATAAAGAATAAATTTGCAAACATAAGATTTTTGATTGATTGATTTTTTTTAAGGAAAATAACTTATATTATTTTATTACTTAAAACGTGTTCAATATAATCTGATATATATACCAAGACCTGAAAATTAACATGAGGATGTGGTTGTCTTTGCTAATCTATGGGTTGGGTCATTTGTTTGTCTCCTCACTTTGTAAAACTTGCCCAACAATAAAATATTTAGTCAATAGTCAAAGCTTGTTATCGTATTGGCCACCCATCCTTTAGATTGGCATATAAAAAAATTACAAACGTTACATCTTATTTGTTAGATAAATATACTAAACAAAATGATTAGGTTAAAGGTGTGTTAACTAAACAAAATGAAATTCATGGGATATCCGACCAATGCACATTACTCGTAAAGCTGGATTGCGTGGTGCATGACCTTGTAGTGGAAAAAATATTTTAGAGGTACATGATGTGAACCTAAGAAGATGGTTCAAGAACAAAGATCTTTTCCATGAGTCAATTCAATTTTTCCAAACAATTTTTTTCAAGAACTAACCTAAAAAACACAAATAAGGATTGAGTACGATTTATTAGCACATGCAATCTTTCTACTTGAGCATGAACTCTTAGGCCGTGAAAAAGAGTATTCGGGAGTAGTGAGTTATCATGCTCGAAGAAAGATTGTGAACGATTAGTTGAACCATAAAAAACAATAAACTTTTCTTTTTGAGGGAATAAAAAACAATAAACTTAACTTTCTTTAGTGTACCTTTTGTTTTTATTATATTGTTTTAGAATCACAAAACATTATATATCTAGAGACATATTTGTCCTCATCCAGATATTTCAACAAATGTTGTATTTATGATTTTTGGCATCTTATAAACTTGTTGTATGCGTGAATAATAATACTCACATTGCCCTCTATTTTTCTTTTCATAGTTATAAGAATATTTTTGGAAGAACCATGTTCATTGTTGTCTTCCACCTTTAAACATATTACAATAAATAAGGGGACATTCTAACTTTGGATTCATCTCATGATTGTGTTTTCTACGATCAACAATAAGATTAGAAACTCCTTTTGAGTTGGCTCAGCGATTGCAGTTGCTTGAGTGGTTGCAAAGTTGCAGAATTGTTGTCTCATTTTATAATTTTATGTCAAAATTACGTTTGTGCTCCCATAATTTCAAATAACAATTTATTTCTTCATCTTTTTTTTTTTTATGTCATTTTGGTCCATTTGAATATGATTTTTTAAGATTCAAATTTAAAATTCATATGCAAACATAGCGAAGACCATAAATTAGAAGAAGAGCCCGTAGGAAAATAAAATCTAGATTTGAAATTTAAAATTTATATGCAAATAAACCAAAATATTGGAAAAGAAGATAAATGACCAAATAATCATCTGAAATCAAGTTAAGAGACAACAATTTTTTTTTTGCCTAATATCATCTATTAGCAGTAACGATTAGCCACCATTGCAAACAAAGTCCACATCCTTTTAAATATTTGGGTCTTCCAATTGGGGCTAATTATAGGAGATTGTTTGCATGACAACCTTTGTTGGATACTCTGGTAAGTCGCTTGAATTCGTGGAGTAATAGGTTTGTTAGTATGGGTGGGAGGGTGATTCTTTTAAACTCGGTTCCTAACTCTATTTCGATTTTTTTCCTTTCCTTTATGAAAATGTCAAATGGTGTTTGGAGACAGATTGTGAGGATTCAACGTCGTTTTTTTGTAGGGAGGGTCTAAAGGGGTTAGAGCTAGATATTTGCAAGGGTCTTCGTGGGATCATTGTGAGGGGGAGTCTGTGGGTTTAAGAGGTGTCTCAAACTAGTGGAAGGAGATATCCTTATAGGGAACAAGTCAAACTGAGTCTAATGATTATTTTTCTGATAGTATCTTTAGAAAGGTTAAAGATGGTCAATCTAGATATTTTTGGAAATATCCCTAGTTGGGAGCTATTCCTTTGATAGTTCATTTCCCCATGTTGTTTCAAGTTTATATTCATAAAGAATCTAAAGTGATTGATATGTCCGTGAGAGAGGTATCTGAATGGGATTGAGATTTTAAGTGGAGGAGGGATCTTTTTAAGTGGGAACTTGTGATTTTGGGAAAGTTGCTCTAGGTTTTAGAGAGACCGACCTTCTCTGAAGATGTAGACTTTTGGGTTGGAGCAATGATTCATCGAGCATTTATTCAGCGAAATCAGCTTATAATTTCCTTCATTTGAGAACTAATGTGGTGGATGAGAAGTCAGAAGAAATTGTGCGGCTTCTTTCAAGGGTGTGAGAATCTTGGTCTCCTCTCAAGGTGGTTGTTTAATTTTGGCAGCCGCTTAAGGATAAGATTCCGAGTCGACAAAATATATTTTCTAGGAGAATTATAGTTGATCTTGGGGGTATCTCTTGTGTTTTTTGTAATGAGTATGTTGAGTCGGTTAGTCACCTTTTTCTTAGTTGCCCTTTTTTAGGCCAGGTATGGTATCATGTGTTAGGTGGTTGGGGTGAGAGTTTGTGTTACCTTCAGATTTAGCAAGTATTCTTAGTTTTATGTTCGAATTAGATAGGGGAAAAATAAGAGGTTTGGTTTCTTATTAATCTGACAAACTGTTGTGTGATCCTTGTGGAAATCTCGCTCACATTTTTTGGGGGGAAGGAGACGTATGTGCTCCAGTTAGTGGATATTGTTTAATTCACCTCTTGGAAGTGGTTTTTAAGAAAACATCAATGTCATGCTTGTTCCTTCAATGAGTGGGATCACAAACCTATTTTGTGCTGGCACCATTAGTGACTTGTGGTGGATTTGTCTTGGATTGGTTAACTGAGGGGTTATGTTCATAGTCTTACTCTTGTTCGGTTGTGGTTGAGTGTTCGTGATATGAGTTTAGTTGGTTTTTCGTTGGTCTTTTAGTTTTCGCTCTTGTTTTTTCATGGGAGGGATTCTATATGTTTTTATTATTGCTTGACTTGAGTACTTCTTGTAATTTAATTTCTATGTGGTTGTACTCTTACATGAGAATTAATTGAAAAAGTTTGAAGATGTAATTGTGAAATCGGGGACATCAAAAGTCTGAAGCAAACAAAGGACATTTAGTTGTTATTGGTCAATTGAGTTTTTAGAAATATTAGTTAAAGTGTCAAACTATAATACAAAGAGTCACAATTTTTTTTATGCAATGAGTTTCTTTTTCTTTCTCAAATATTTTTTCATCTTTTTTCACATAGGTTTTTTGGTTGGCTATGAGTTTCTGAGAGGCCTTTCTCCTTTAGTACATATTTTTGGGGTATAAAACCCTTGTTTGGACTGCTTGACCCTCTGGCCGACCTTGAAAGAAAAACAAATAGGATGAAGATTGATGCATAAGTTCCTTAAAATATTAAACCTTTTAATTTTAGATACAAATCAAATCGTAATTTCTAATAAACCTAAATAACTTTTGAACAATGCAAGACGGCTATAAAACAATCGAATGGGATTCTCCGTTGAAAGACGTAATAAAAATAAAAATAAAAATAAAGAGTGAATAGTCAAATTCGTCCCTGAATTTGCACGAATCGGACAAAATCGTCATCCAATTTATCGAAATGGATATTTTGTCGCTGAATTTGTCATATGTCAATCAATTTAGTCCCTCCGTCCAATTGGGGTGTTAACGGTGCTGACGTGACCGTTAATCTCTAACATAGGTTGCCATGTCAGATGCCACATAAGTAGGGACTAATTTGGCCTATAATGATCGAAAATTCCAAGGACGAAATTGATTGATTTGCAGAAAATGCCATGAAATTTAGTCCCTGTTAACTATCAAATTGATCCCTACATTATATTAAAAAACCATCAAATAAGTCATTGAAGCATATATGCAGAACAAAGTAAAAAAGTCAGAAGACACAACTTCATCCTTGAAAATACCATCAAATAAGTCATAAGTCAACCCAACTATGGGGCATTAACAAGTCATAAGTGTTACATATTACATAGACAAAAAGAAACCCAACTATGAGACATAATTCAAACAAGTATAAATATTACATTTCCAAAAACATATTTTAAACACGTTTTCATTAAGCATCACTTCTTTGAAAATCCGGGGGTTGAGATAAACTTCATGAATTTAGGTTGAGTCAAACCGGATGGACTATAACCTGGATACGATACTCTAATAACGCCAGGAGCAGTTGGATGTGTTGGTGCAGGACCCCTCATTCGTGTTTGCTTAGGCCTCTCATTTGAAGTAATTGGTCCTCTAATGTCATACCTCCTTGTTGTAACACCGTGCAACAACATTTTCAATCAAATCAGTCCATAAATTATAACATATTCAATCAAATCCGTCACTAAATTATTACACTTACTAGCAAATCGATCCTTAAAATTTAAGAGCCATACATGTCCAGACACTACTTCATTTGCAACAACATTGACAACATTTTGAGCATTTTGAGCAATAACATTTTCAGCATTTTATGGGGGGCATTAACAAGTCATAAGTCATACATTCCATGTTCTTAAATATTACATAGCAAAATAGAAACCCAACTAGGGGCATAATTTAAACAAGTATTCTTCATCATATTCATAATCATCTTCATAACATTCATTAAAAAAAACCCATAAATCATCTTATAATCACCTCTCTCAGTCCCTCTGTCCATCTTTTCAACTCGGTCTCTTTCTCTCCCTCTGAAACCCATTCATTCCTTTTAACTATCTCATTCTCATTCTCTCTCATTCGAACTCACTCAAAGCAAGTTCAATAACAACTCTAAAATCCAATCACAGCTCAAAATCAACTCTCAATCCAGTTGTTGGGTTTGATTTGAAGTTGGAAACTTCGATTGATCTTTTGAAACAATACATGTCTTCTTCCGTTTCATTTGAATTGAAAAATGCATCTTCTTTCAAATGTTGAGTTTGTTGTGTGAATAAACTCCAATTTCTGAGTTTGATTTGAATTTGGTCTCTTTCATTTGATTTGAACTGTTGTTTGTGGAGATTTTCAATATTCTGTTTCTGTGGATTCTTATAGATTCAAATTTCTGTGTTGGTAAACTTTTCTAAATTTAAATGTTTTTAATGGGTTTGAAGAAGATGAAGGAAGATGAAGGATTTAAGAAGATGAAAGAATGGGTTTGAGAGAGGGACTCGTTTGATGTGTTTGAATGAAATGTAAGGATGTAATTGTAAATGAATGAGTAAAAGATGTGTAAAATTGGAAAACGAGAAAATATTGAAAGTGAAAAGTTAAAAATGAAATTTGTGCTTTTCCATCAAAATGGTCCTTATACACGTAGCTGACTTAATGCCACGTGTACAACACAACACAACACAACACGGTAACTGAGTGTTTGGACACATGAACATTGGTAACTTCAAAGACAAAATAGCCATTTCGACAAATTAGGAGACGCTATTGTCCAATTCATGCAAATTCAAGGACGAATTTGCACTCTAAAAATAAATTTAACAATTCTATTGTAATTCTAATAAAACAGCAAAACCCTCGGAGCCGAACAGCAACCCGAGCGCAAGCTGTACTCGCCGCATTGAACAACTCATCTCCTCGGAAAGCGTCCCGGAGTTTGCCGGCGGCCTCCGTAAAACCGTCGGCAGTGAAGTATGGAGGTTGTTTTGGCCTCTTCCTCTGTTGACGATGGGATAGGTTGTTGGGACCTTCATACAGGTGCTGAGCAGCTACGTTACAAATCATGTTCTTCACCTTTCCATGGCCTTGTCTCTCTCGGTTCTCGCTTTCTTGCTTCTTCTCAGCTTCGTCACCCTTCTTCTGCTTCTCTTTTCTTCTGGTCCTTCTCCAAGGTATTTTATCTACTCCTTTGTTATCTTTTTCTTTTTGTATGTGTCAAACTTTGTCATTATAGTACTTGAATTTATCAAATTTGCAAAAACATTCTCGAATGTATCATTTAAATCAGTGACATTGACACGACACCGACACAAGTAGATGACTCTGAACAAACATAGACACATGACATGATACTTAACACTGACATTGACAAAAACGTAGACACATGACATGATACTGACATCGACAAGTTGATACTATTTGAAAAAATAAAATAATTAAATTTAATGACATGGGGCGGTGTCATGTTGGTGTCAGATTCTGAGATACGTTCAATAAGAAGTGTCGATGCTGCATTTGTTTCTTAGTTAATTTTGTTAGTTAGTTCTGTTCTGCGGTCGTTTTGTTAGTCAATTTAGTCCATGGAATTACTAATAAGATTCATTTAGGGATGTTGTAATTTCAAAACATTCGTTCAAGATTATTGTGACAGTATCACACATTTAAGGATAAAAATAATGAATTACTCTTATTACCATTATTATTGTTATTTAGAAATTGATTAGATGATAAGTGATGAGGGGTGATAATGTTGTTACTTGTATGATGATGAGTTTGCAGCCGCAAGTTGAAGTTAAGAGCTTTCCTGCTGAAGCTATCAAGCCCCTTGCTGCTAATCACCAAGGAACATATCTAGTTGGCGGAGCTTTGTCCGGTGATATATACTTGTGGGAGGTCAGTTTTCACATTCACGCTTGATGCTTGGATTTTAATGGGAATGTTTATTCAACTTAATGGTTTAATTTATCCTTAAGTGTAAGTTTGTTTGGATGAAGAGTTTTGAAGGGGACAATTTTGGAGGACCAAGACCCTGTTTAGATAAACTACTTAATCAAGCATTTAGAGTATTTAAACACTTATCATATACGTGCTTATGTATAAAATATTTCCATGACAAGATAAAATATAGACAAACTGTTAAGTTATAAGCTGCTTTAATAAGCTCACATGAATAGCTATGTTGTTAGTAACGGAAAAAAGTGCCGTTATCGCAATGGGTGGCTTTCCCCACCAGCAGCGTAGCGTCCCCTAAGTGATAGCAGCTGTCACCGCATTCACATAATAGGTTCACATCTTTGATATTGAAAAACGAAGCGCTGTTCAATGCGAAGAGTTTTTTAAAGACACAAACCCTAAACTATCTTTACTGTTGAGTCATTACAGAGGCTTGTTTGGTTTTTTGCACACGAAAAACCCTATTCCTTCATTTTGAGTAGTTAACATTGAAGAAGAGGGAGATGTGTTTGCAACAGTGGACATGTCATAAGCTGTTTTAATATGTTCTCCAAAACAGTCTTACAAATGCTTATGCTAATAGATAAACTCAAAATAAGCCAATCCAAACATGACCTAAGTCTATATTTTGGTGTGTGTGTGTGTGTGTGTGTGTGTTAATATATATATTAGCATAACATGATAGATGATCATATAAAATTTCAATCACGCTTAATTTATCTTTAGAAACATTTTGTAGCTTCCTCAATAATTAAAAAAAGAAAAAAAGTCATCCCCTACTACTGTAATGAATTAAGATAGGTTCATTATAATAGAATAGGTCCAAGTTATATTAGATGATGAGTCGTGTTTTGAGAAGGATCTAGAGTGATGAGTGATTGGTTAAGTTGTTAGGATTTGAAGCTATAAATAAGTGATTGTTCATTGTAATCATTATCAAATGAATGAATGAAGAATTAGTTTGTTAGATTAGTCTTAGTTATAGTTTTATTCTCTCTTTTAGAATATTTTCTCTCTCATTTATGAACAACCAAAAAGTTGTTCATAAAATTTTACATCCAATCATACCCTAAAATTTTTGCGGTATTAGGTAGTGAAAAGCTATGTATTGAAAGTGGGAAATTGATTTGTTTGTCTCATTTTACTGTACTGAGTTGCATGCATTATTTGTAAGGTTGAAACTGGCAGATTGCTTAAGAAATGGCATGCTCATTTAAGGGCAGTCACTTGCCTGGTATTTTCTGATGATGACTCACTGCTGATATCTGGTTCTGAAGATGGATATGTAAGAGTTTGGTCGCTTTTCAGGTATTTGATAATTGATATACTCACTTGACCAGTGTTGTCAACTAGTGGCTATAATGGTACAATGGCGCTACAGCGTAGCTGAATTTGAACATATTGCTATTGTTCTGCAATATGCTATTTAATACAAAGTGTTTCCAAATAGCGGCTATAGTGGCGCTATAGTACAGTAGCGTAAGAAATTTGAACAAACCAATATTTTTCGCGATCTGTGATTGACAACACTGATCTTGCTTTTTTGCTTCTTTTTATTTTTATTTTTTTTTTTAACTTTTTTGCCTTTTATTTTGGGATAATATACTGCTTAAGTACTACCAGTGCTAACCATTTTGGGATACACTACTCTGCATGTCATGGTTCAGTTTATTTGATGATTTGAGAAGCCAGGAAGAAAAGAATCTTTACGAGTATAGTTTTTCGGAGCACACCATTCGCGTAACTGATGTTGTGATTGGTAATGGAGGGTGCAATGCAATTATAGTTTCAGCATCAGACGATCGGACGTGTAAGGTTTGTGTTACTCTTTTTGTCACAGTATTGTTTTAGGAAAAAAAGATAATCAATGGAAGTATGTATGTTTACTATTGCCTGCTTCCATCTCTACTATTTGAAATTTTTTAGTCATTTATGGTTACTTGTAACTTTGGCATATTGTAGCTGATCCAATTTTGTTGGGCAAGTCCAGTGTTGTCAATCGCGGATCATGTAAAATAGTGGTTTGTTCAAATTCCAGCTATGCACCAGTGTTATACTATACTATTTGACAATATTTTGTATGAAATTGCGTATTGCTGGACAATAGTTATTTGTTCAAATTCCTCTACGCTACAACATCACTATATCCGCATTTAACGACACTGCCGCAGGGCTTGGCTGTTGTTTGTATGATTTGTAATTCACACATCGTGCTTCTGGATTCTGATTGATTTTCTGTTTTTTAGGTATGGAGCTTATCAAGGGGAACACTATTAAGAAGTATAGTTTTCCCTTCAGTAATTAATGCCATTGTATTGGATCCAGCTGAACATGTGTTTTATGCGGGGAGTAGTGATGGAAAAATATTTATTGCTGCACTTAACACGGAAAGAATCACTACTACTGATAATTATGGGATGCATATCATTGGTTCATTTTCTAATCACAGGTTATCTTTTTCTCCTAGTTTTCCAGATCTTAAACATGGTGACCTTTTGATGTCCTCTCTTTAATTTTGTTTTTCCCATTTGGCATCTTCATACTAACTTCCTCATTTTAAACAGCAAGGCAGTTACTTGCTTAGCATATAGCAAAGGTGGGAATTTGTTAATTTCTGGGTCTGAGGATGGAATAGTTCGTGTTTGGAATGCTAAAACTCGCAACATTGTCCGCATGTTTAAACATGCTAAAGGTGTGGAATAAACTTTGCTAAATATGGCATACTCTTGGTTTAGTATTGCTTTTGCAAGACAGGTGTTCTGATTATATCTCTATGTTTAGCAAAGCTTGTATGTTATGTTGTTTACTATGAGCGTTTTTCCTATGTAATGAACTTTTCCTTTTCCTAGTGCTCAAGTTGTTTTTCCTTGTCAATTAGAATCTGTGAGTGAGTGATAACTAACAATTAATGGGTGGTATGTTTTAGCAACTAACATAGCACATGATAAGTTGATAACCATCCTTTGTCTGGGTGCAAGATTTTTCATGTGACCTGTGCTACATTACGTCATTTCCCTATGGCTAGGATTCTTGATTTTCCCATGTGAATAGACTTTTTCTCAGCTTCAATTGTAACTATCGTTCAAATTAGTCCCTGACTTATAATAATCAATATTTTGTTTCTGAAATCGTAACGTGTCAATAAAAATATCCCACTATTAAGTTCAGTTGTTAAAGAGCATGATGTGACACGTTAAATGAAGATGTGACACGTGACGTGATTTTCCATTGAATTTTGAGCAGGGTAAAACAAAGGGAAAATAACTCATTGCCTTTTACCTAACAAATTATAATAGACAATTTCATCTCTGATGACATGACAATGATGTGGAGTCCATGTGGACTGAGGCATCTTCATTTAACGTGTCCCGTGTCATGTCATACTCTCTAAGGACTGTACTTAACAAAGGGACCTTTTTAAATGGAATGTTACAATTTCACGGATGAAATCGTTAATTCGTAAAAATCAGAGACTAATTTGATCGATAATTACAATTTTAGGGACGGAATCACCTATTCACTCTTATTTTCCTCCAATATACTCTGAATGATTGTATAAATGTGTTTTTTATGCTTAACTTCTATGCTTATATATGGTTCTATTCTAGTTTATTCTTAAGATGGCATGTTTTCATGACCGAGTCACCTTCTTAAGCATGCATTTTTTACATGTTAATTTCTCTGGATGCTGCAGGACCTATAACTAATATTATTGTTGTTAGACAAGAAATTGACCCAAGCAATCATACATCTTCTAATTTAGAAGCATCCACAAAGAAACATGGTTCTTATTTACTCCCTCCATTAGAAAAATATGCAAATTCAACAGATTCAGATTTAAAGACTGCTATCAACCTAGGTGGTAGCCGGGGATGCATGGATGTTTCATACAACAGTTCTAATTTGATATCTAATCACATTAAGGAGCTTCAGGTATGTGTGTCTCTGTGACCTATAGTTATCAGTCTTTTTTATTTTTAATTTAAAAGAATCGCCATCTATGTAGCACCAACGTGCAGATTCAGATTGAACATGTTACTGTTCATGTCTTTAAGTGTCTGACATTGATACATATGGTAACAAATTCAGTTGGTTCCATTTTTTTTACAATTGTTATGTGTCGGAGTCATATCCGGTATTCATATCTATGTCGGTGCAGGATAGATAGCCATTAACTAATTTAATTGTGACTTAAAATCTCTTTTCATCTATTTCTCAGCAACAAGGTTCAGCCACCGCTTCTGAAATCGAGATGGAGAAACTAAAGCATGAGTACCAAAGGACAATGGAGATGGCTAACCAATGGAAGAAAATGTATGAGAACTTGCACGAATTTGGTATAAAGGAGCTATTGGATGGCGGTCAAACAAGAACCTTCGATGAAGATGACAAATAAGACATGTTTTTCTTGCCGAGCACGTTTTCAATTTTGGGGTAGATTTTGTATATCTATAGCATCACAAGCTTCCCTTCTAATTTGTTATGCTTCCTCTTATTATTTTTGCTGGATCACAAGCTTCCCTTCTAGTTTGTTATGCTTCCTCTTATTATTTTTGTTGGATCCTTACTAGTTTGTGTTATCTTTCTCTCTCCTTAATTTGTACTTTTAAGATTATTCATTCCTTTATTGATAAGTTAAACAAATTCATAAGATTATTCATCCTTTTATTGATAAGTTAAAACAAATTCATAACGTGATAATATTAGAAGAAAGCTTTGGTCAGGATTCGTGACATTAGCACTTGCGATATTTTTCATGAATCTATTATCTGGCTGTGAAGGTTCAGCTTGAGCCCCTTTATGTTTTAATGTAAGGATGAAAATTTAAGCAGAGTAATTTAATGTAAGGCTTTATCAATAATTAAATTATGAATATAATATTAAATGATAGTAATAAAGTTAATGCATTATTCCGTATATAAATTAAGAGAAATGATATTTGTACAATCACCTTATGACAACTTTTTGACAACCTTCTCTTTCATATTCACATCATACTCTTATTATCTCTCTTCATTTTTCTCTCTCCATTGTTTTTGACCAATGAAAAAAAGAAAAAAGAAGTTGTCACAAGAATTGTCCCAATTGGATGTTCAAATATCACTACTCATAAATTAAAGTTGTGTGAATAACTAGAGTTAAGGGATGTAGGCTGGGTAAGTAGTTGCCACTTGCACCTGCTTCGATCCAACTGCAGGGTGCTTTAAACTTATCTAGCTGGGTTTAAACATGTACTTTTGAATCTAGATGGTTGCTCTTTATGCCCCACGTTCAAAATAAGCAAAATACATGATTGAAAGATATCTTCCTCCAAATTGGATTATAGAATCTGATGTTGTAGGGTGTGTGAGAAACCCATATTGTGAGGAAAGAAAATGAAAAATACTCTTCTCAATTTTAAAATTGTTCTTTTTTTCAACTATCGTTGGCCTAGCAGCAATTAACTTATGTTCGGATTTCTAGTGATAGATAAAATATTGTTAGATACTTTTAAGATTAGTTAAACCGATTTGAAAAGTGATTGAACCGTTCTAAAAAAATGTCCAACGACAGTTAAATTATGTTGGAAATAGAACTGCAGTTAGCTGTTATTGGAGTATGTTTTTGAGCAAATTGAGAAGAGTAATATTCAAAGAAAATCTCTAAAATCTATTCTTGCTAGAAAATGGAGAATTTACTCTCCTTAAGGATGGATTTTTGCGCTGGAAAAAAATATTGCATACGTACTCGTATTAGGAAATGTTGACAAGAGTTGAGTCGATGATGTCTCAGCTCAAGGCAGGGAAGACTTTAAAGCTCAAAGAGCATTTACAAAATGATTTGCATACCTCCATATAAAGGCATTAGCAGGCTCGAATTAAACTTTTAAGTTTAAGGCATATCTTTTTTTTACCACTTGTTGGAATCCTTGATACATTTTTATGATTGATTGTCGATCTCGGCAATACTATAACTCAAATATTAAACACTTGATTTGTTAGCTAGAGGCTTTATAACTGTGTTTCAAATAAAATCTAGAGCCTGATTCAGATTATGAAATCTAAAATGTTGTAGAGGGAGTTTGGAGTCTTTAAGAGGGAGTTTGGAGTCATGTGTGACTAATTCTACATCAATGATAGGCTACCTCATAGCTTTTCTTTTTAGAGGAATGCTAAGGACACACTCTCTAACGCACTTCTTTTGACACACTCTTAACTATTGGGCCACATCATCCAATTTTTTAAACTCCAAACTGGTTACCTGTTCAACAGGTTAGCCTCTTTCTTTTTTGTTTACTTTTTTTTTTTGTTCTTTTTTGTTAAGATATGTGGAATTTGTAGAGGTTGGAAATGGGATCTTGCGCTGCAAACAGAAATGGTGAGCCTTGTGTGAGATTTGGTTGCAGAAGTCGGATGAATGCAGTTTGAATTTTGTGAGCGTTGAGAGACAAATGTTTTGCAAAAGATTTGGTTGTGTTTTTGTGTTCTGTGCGATTATAGGTGTTGAAAATAAATCTCGATTTTTAAAAGGAGTGTGTCCCTAGCATTCCTCTTCTTGTGTTAAGGAGGCTGCCCCTCGAGGTGTGGCCCTTCAGGCGGTCTCTAAGATCTCGAAGTCGCGAGCACCTTCTAAAGTGGTCGCTTTCTCTTAGCAGCTTATGCTTGATAGGATCCCTTCCAGGCTTAATCTTGTTCGTAGGGGTGTTCCTCTCCCAGAAGGGGGTTTAGGTTGCGTGTTCTGTGATGCGCCGTCTGAATTGTCGGTACACTTGTTTTTGTTGTGTCCTTTTATTCTTATGGTTTGGTATTAGGTGTCTAGGTGGTTGGGATGAGAGTTTGTGATCCCTCTAGGTCTTGCCCAACAGTTCCTGTCGTTCACGGGTTTGGGAGGGGGGAAGAGAGTTAGGTTAGGTCTGCTTCTGGTTTGGCATGCTCTCATTTGGACCATCTGGACGTCTCGGAATGACCTTATTTTTCTGGTGGCAATCTTGGAGAGGTGTTTGTGGTGGATAAAGTGAAACTCTTAGCTTGGAAGTGGTTCCTGGCTAAGTGCCCTGTTAGCTCCTGCACTTACCATGAGTGGGAGGTGCAACCCGTCCTTCGTTGGCAGCGGTAGGGTTTGATGGTGGTGGTCCGGGGTGGGTTCATTGCCTCATCCTTAACCGTTCTGGTTACCTGGGTTTCTCGTGTGTTTTTTTCTTTGCAGGTGCTTCGCAGGAGTGGGGTGGTCTCCTTCTTGTTTTGGTCGCTTCTTGGTGATTTTTTTGCCCTTGGTGTTGGGCTTGGGGTGGTGCTGTCCGAGGTTTCTTTTAGCTCGGTTCTGCAGTTGATCTCCTGTTGGGGGTGTTGTTCTTTTTTTTTTTTTTTTCCTTTCTCTTTCGGATGTCCCTGTGGTGTATATTGTATTGCTACCTTTACCTTTTTATCTTTGTATATATATTTTTTGCCATTCAAAAAAAAAAACTACTCTTATCCCTAAAGAGGTTTATCCTTTTGACTTTAAGGAATTCATGCCCATCTCATTTTTAGGGCGTATGTACAAATTGGTGGCAAAGGTGTTGACGGAAAATGAGCTAAGGTCATGCACAATCCTTTCTCCCCAAACCAATCTGCGATTATCAAATGGATACAACTAGTTGACGGGGGTATTGTTTATGAATTAGGTTGTCTACATGCAAATAAAAATAGGAAATGTATTATCTTTAAGATAGATTTCCAAAAACCTATGACTCAGTCAGTTAAGCTTGTTCAGATTAAGTGCTTGGTATATTTGGTTTTAATATAGGTATAGGTCTTGATCGTGCTTCTGTCTTCTTAGATAGTCTGCTAACTTTAGCAATTGGGTACCCTATAAAGGTGATCAATATCCATAAAGGACTCAAACATGGTGAACACGTAGATTCTTTCCTTTTTTTATATCTTATCAAGGGTCTAAGGGTAAATTATTAGATATCAAAATAAAATGTTAACTAATAAAAAAAATTAACATCAGTTAAAAGTTAATGTTAACATGTACCCGTGGGCATAAATGTTAACTAATGCTCACGGGGATATATTAACATAAATGTGAACCAATGTTAACATTTATGCTCACAGGCAGGGACGGAGCCAAGTGTAAGGCAAAAGGGGTTGTCGCCACCCCCAAAACCATGTATTGCTACCTATCCTCTATATTAAGATATATTACTCTCATGTAACTAAACAAAAAAAATATAGTACTCACCCCCTATGAAATAATAGGATTAATCAATGCAACGCACCTTAATTCTTAAAGTTAAATAGTATAGTAAGAGTAATATTTTATTAAGACTACTATTCTTTAAAAGGCATCATTTGTTCATTGTATTCAAAATTTGAAGTGTGGAACTAATAAAGGATAGCATCAATAAGTAATTAAGCTCAATTAAAAAACAATAAATTTTTTTTTAACTTCAACAATCAAAACAGCACAGGCTCATGTCTACCATTATTATCATTTTATAGGGACTAAACAGAACCAAACCGTAAGCGACTGAACGACAACAACTGTCCTCTTCATTTATTATTCTTTTCATTGTTTCATTACCAAAGTTTTGGTGTATAAATATTTGATTAATGTATCAAATTTTAGAAATATATATTTATATCATTTATTTACTTGAACACTATATTAATAGAGATTGCCATTTTCTTTAGGAAATTTAAAGGATCTCAACCTAATAAAATGACCGCAATGTTAGTGAAAATAAGATTTTATAGTACATGAAATATGAATTTCTTGCTGAAATTCTGACCATTTGTATTGAAAATGATATCGCGTAGTCATTAAAAAAAGCGACTAAAGAGTTTTATCAAATAAAGAATCGAATAACAATATAATTCTGATGACTATATATTCTCGTGTGTATTTCCTTCTGTAGGATATATGGTATGCAGTTTTATATTAAATTAAATTTTTTACAGTTATTAATAGTCAAGGTTAGTTATTGATTATATTATCTATTGTGTTATATTTTCGCCCCACTCGACATATTTTTCTAGCTCCGTCCCTGCTCACAGGGACATGTTAACATAAAATGTTCACAGATTTTTTACCATGTGACTCTGTTTTATTGGTTCAAACATTTCCTGCCTTTTATATTTTAGCACTTTGATTAAAAAATGTCACTGTGAGAATAACCACTTGGTAGAGACAATTTATTATTATATATAGGGGCTGTGGTTCAAACTGAACACTTATTTATTCATTTTAAAAAGTGAATTCTAGCCATTAAACAACTTGGAAAAAAAATTAAAAGGTGCATTCTAGTCGTAGACTACTTAATAAAATAAAATGTTAACATAATATTGGCATATGCATAATTGGGTGAAGCTTAAGTAAGAACTAAGACTTTAGTGGCCATAATCTGGACCGACATTTTATATATCTCCTGCATGCCATCCACATTGAAATTTAGAGATTTATCTAATTATTTATGTCAACATAAAGAAATCTGGTAGAGCGTCTAATTTAGTAGCTGAACTTTCAGCTATTTGGAAAGGACTTCAACTCGCATGAGACCTTGGGTATCGATCTATCATCATAGAATTTGACTCTCGGACAGCTTTGGATCTTATTGCGGATACTAATCAAAATGACTTTCATCCTCATGCAAACTTGCTTTCTTTCATTAGGAAGCTCTCTTCTCTTCCTTTGACGGTCTCCTTTAATCATACTTTGAGAGAGGGCAATGAATGTGCTGACTGGTTGGCCAAGTTTGGTGCTATGAATGTTGATTCTTTGAAGATATGGATGTCTCCTCCTCCTCAGCTAAATATCTCTCTGTTTGCGGATGCCTCTAGGATATTTATACAGCGAATTGCTTAGTTTTTTTTTTAAATTTTTTTTCCCCTTGATAAAAAAACATAAAGAAATCTAATTTATGGTTAAGTTGTCAATATATTAAAGAATGATAGCTGCCGTAGCAGCAACTATGTTTTCTATTTTTAAAAGTCATAATAAAACAAAATTTTAAAAAGGGCTAAATGAGAATACTCTGTAATAAAATATAAACAAAACGTAATTAAAAATTAAATATTTTTTGTCTAAATTTTAAACTAAAAACATTTAGAATTCTGATTTCTTTTGCTTATATTTTGTTACATGCATCAAATAAGATAAACTTTCTTGTTAAAGTTAATATTGTGCCTAATTAGATATTTATCGTCCGTGAACATAACTCAATTGTTTTTTTTCTAATTAATGTCAACTTAATTCTCTAAGCAAATCGTTGCCCACTTATCGAATATGCTCTTACAAGTATTAACCAAACTTTTCTTACATTTCGACCGATCTCATTATCATCGGATAGAATAGGAGAATTAAAAAAAATCATCACTTTTTTCTTACTTCTTTAAACAATTTTTGTAAGGTTTAAGTGGGGCAGGGTGGTACGTGAAAGTTTGTCTGGGAGTGAGTCAGAATATGCGAACAAGATAGAGAAAGTGAAAGAGAGAGAGTGGGGTATATAGCTATAGCTGTTTCTTACTCCTTACACACATCCTATATGTCGTTACATGACAAAAGTTTGGGTCCACAATACCGTAGGCCATACACCCTCTCTCTTTCTCTCATTAAAATTTCAATTTGTAAAATTTATTTCTTACAAAAGCATTCACCAAAATCTGGAAAAAAGTTTTTAAAAGAGGAAAAAAAAGGCAGAGAATATTAACAAAGAGTTAGAAAAAAAAAAGGTCCAAGTGAAATGGTGCATGTGTGTATAATATGTGTTGGTGTATATGCATGACACCAAATCAATGAAAAGATTCATAATGAATCTACCTCATAAATTTTTCATTTAAAATAAACCCAACTTGAGAGAAAAATTCATATCAAGTATAGTCATGGAGAATTGATTTTCATTTCTCTTTGACCCTCTTAACTCATCTCTCTACTTCACCTTCTTGATTTTCCAATAGATATGGCAGCATCATTTTCAGCTGCGTCTTTCTTTACAATCACAGAAGAGGATCAGAATCAGAATCAGATGAATCAACAGAATTCATCAACACCTTCATCATCAACAACTCCAACTGCACCACCTCAGAAGAAAAGGAGAAACCAACCTGGAACACCAAGCAAGTTTCTTCAAAATTTTATCAAATTTTTTTAATTTATACATACTTTTTTTTTGTTTCATGTCTTACAAATAATATATTTTGTTTTGTGTTTGACCACCTTACAAATAATATAATATTTTATATTAATTTTGTTATTTTTCTTGTCTTAACCCTAATTCTGAAGCATGTATAAGTTAATGATTGTTAAATTAAGTATTATAAATTGAAAAGTTGTGTCTTTATTAGGTTTTGTCAATTTAATTAAATTATTAATTATTTTGTTATACTTGTTATGAAAAAAAAAATTCTAATATTTTTTGTTTGGCTTTTTTCAATGAAAACAGATCCAGATGCAGAAGTGATAGCACTATCTCCCAAGAGCCTAATGGCAACAAACAGATTTGTATGTGAAGTGTGCCAAAAAGGGTTCCAAAGGGAGCAAAATTTACAACTACATAGAAGAGGACACAATTTGCCTTGGAAGCTAAAGCAAAAGAGTAACAAAGAGCCAAAAAGAAAGGTTTATTTGTGTCCAGAACCAACATGTGTTCACCATGACCCTTCAAGGGCTCTTGGCGACCTCACTGGAATTAAGAAACACTATTTTAGAAAGCATGGTGAGAAAAAATGGAAGTGTGAAAAGTGTTCTAAGAAGTATGCTGTTCAATCTGATTGGAAAGCTCATTCTAAGACTTGTGGTACCAAGGAGTATAGATGTGACTGTGGCACTCTCTTCTCCAGGTAATAACAACATATACTTAATTAATCAGTTACAATTTTTCTATTGCCAGTTCTTTCACTATGGATTTTTGTTAATGCAATTTTATATATATTTGATAGCTATGAAGCACAGACATTCCTCGGATTAGGTGTGTCTGATACCGACACTTGTAATTATACTGAATTATGTAATTTTCTCAAATTATTAGCAGTGTCGGCATGTCAGTGTCGTGTCCGGTGTCCGTATCCATGCTTCATAGTTTGATAGCATGGTTAAAGTTGTGGTCTCAATAACGCTGCAAACATTTATATATACTACCCGAAAATGTGATTGATATGGTCGAAATTGCAATTTTACAAAACCGTGCAACTGTTGTAGGATCCAAATTTAGATTATAACTGCAAATCAATTTGTAAGACTATGGAAAGGAGATGAAATTTTTTATATTAGAAGCAAAATAGGAATGATTGTTTGATTTTGTTTAGTTCATTTGGATTAGGGCTTTATTAGAATTTTAGTGCCCATAGGGAGGAAAAGACCTTAGATGCTTTTCTTTTTCTATTGAGTTTGGTTTGCTTCCATATTTTGATTAAGTTTATGTGTCTTCTCTTTCTCTCGTAAGCTTTCCTTTGTCATCTTGCCCTCATAATTTGTAGGGTGACCAAGTGAAATGGAAGCAATTAATTGAATTAAGCACCCCCCACGTGAATAATCTTTGAAAATCAGAAAAAACACACGGAGGAAACAACACCTTCAAACAAAAGAGAAAATTATTATTTATTTTTTTTGGAAAAAAAAATACTTGAAAAAATAAACTCAACCTTTCTCTCATTTTACCTTGGAGACACCCTATTTCAAGCCATATTTATAATTTCATATGATGTTATACATAGGACTTTCTTGACTAAATTCCATGAATTAAGAAATTATTAGTAGTATTAAATTTGTTAACAATATGTTTTTAGGTTTATACTTCAAGTGAAAATTCGTTATATATCATTCCATTATAATATATATTATCAAAGATTTGAAATAAGAGTAGAGATCTAATTTAGTTCCTTGTAATTTTGTCACGGCATAATTTTGTACTCACATAACATAAACCTAAATTAATCATTAACATTTTCATTTTGGAAACAAATTAGTGTCTAACTCATTATATTAGAGGAACTAATTTGTTGTCGGTATGAAAATCCGAGGACTAAATGGATCCACATTGTTTCTAGTGAGTCGGCAAGGTGTGCTTCAGTTTCATTTCAGTAACGTGCTCCTTTGTAGGTGCTTCTTATTTTGTGATAACGTCAGGGTCTAACAAACCCTATCCTTCTTTTCCCCTCTATTCCTTGTTTGTACTATTTCCTTTTCCTCTTTTGGTACATTTTTATTTGAATTGATGGAGTAGCTGAGCTATACCTACACGTTGTGTTATCACAACTATACAAACAAAATAGTACACAACATGACATTACTTACACACGGATAGATTCTCTTTACAATTTTGATGCTTTCTAAATTACTCTAAGAAAGTACCTTACCCGAATTGTCCATCCTCACAATACCACATGTTCACATTTAGATAGTAATGTTAGAATTGTTGGGTGAAGATTGAGTGGTTTGATTTCTTCACTAAGCTTCATAGGTTGTATTTGAATTATACTCCAAAATATGAATCATTTGATCTCATCCAACAATTTTGAATCAAATTGCCTTGTTGATCTTCTTTTTAACATTGTATTTTGCACGATTACCCCTTCTACTCGTCTTTTTTCCCATTAAAAAAATGGTCCCGATGTTATTTCTATACTTGCCTCAATACTTATCATGACGTACCAATGTTAATTGATTGCTCATTTGTTATCTAATGAAATGAATTAATTAAGTTTATCATGTGTAACAAAAATACAAACAATGCTTGAAAGAATGAAGGTAGTAGTTAGTTACTTACTTTATATAATCTATCTAAATTAACTATTAATCTTAATTTGTGATATTTTATTTATTTATTACTGCAGAAGAGACAGTTTCATCACACATAGGGCCTTTTGTGATGCACTTGCTCAAGAAAGTTCAAGACAACCACATTCAAACCTAATCACCAACACTTCTCTTAATAACTCTCAACTATTTCGAAATATTAGTAACAACAACATGTCCTTAGCCTTATCTCAAATTCCTCAACAACACATGTCTTCCATCCACGGCCAAAACGACAACAACCAAACTAGTGAAATCTTGCGTTTTGGCAACACAAGAACTTCACAATTCAACAATATTCTATCCCCACCCCCACAACAAACTCTTCAAACCCCTCCATTTAATTTCATCACACAACAAAACCAAAATTACCATCATGACCAATCACAACCACAACCGTTCCAAGGATTAATATCATTGTCCGAACTCAACAACAACACCATGTTTTCTGAAAATTTCAACAATGAAGGGTCAAATGATTTCTTCTCTGAAAATTCTATAATGTTTGATCATAATAACCAAACAAACCCGATCTCTCCTCACATGTCAGCAACAGCTTTGCTTCAAAAAGCTTCTCAAATGGGTGCAACTTCAAGCACCACCACCACCAACAATACTTCTTCTTCAATACTAAGAAGCTTTGGTCATGTTTCTTCTTCTGCAACAACAAAGGTTAATGGTGGTGGTGATGGACTCACTAGAGATTTTCTTGGAGTTGGTCAAATTGTTATGAGAAACATGAATGGAGGAGTTGGTCAAAGAAGTCAACGTAACTTCAACTTGGAAGCAGAGAATAATGGAAATATTGGTGGTGGAGAGAACTTTGAGTGAGTGTGTGAATCTTTGTTGGACATGCAGTGCTAGAAAGAAAAAACAAAAGGTGCATTCAAATATCACTGTTTTTTTTTTCTTAAAGAAATTATCTACATGTGATGATTACCTTTTCATACATGTGATGATTAAAGTAAGATTTCATTGGTAAATGTGCTTGATAGGGAACACCTTTTACTGTTTGTTGGAGTTGGACAATGAGTTGAATTTTGAAGGAATTTTTTTTCCAATAGTCTTATTTATTTAGGATAAAAGAGAGAAAGAAAAATATAAAATATAATATCATTTTTCTTATTTATGTGCCTATTTTACATATCAATGTTTTTATACTATTTTGTCTATGTAAGTATATTCAACTCTAACTTTTTATTTTTGTTAAAAAAACACTAACTTTTTTTTAAAACAAATACATTTATAAAGGATATTTTTACAAAACTATTTTTTATAATTTTGATATATCACTTATATTTAAGAATTCAATTTTTAAAGGGAATTATATTTCAGGGCAGATCAAATTTTAGAAATACAGAACCAAACATAAATACTCTCTTAAAATTTCAAATTTTCTTATTTTATCCAACTATAATTATGGATTCATCAAATGCACTTATTTTATTAAATTCGTAAGATTAATTCAATTTCTATAGACTATTAGTTTCAACACATAATTTTATAACCTATTTTAACAAATAAACAATAGTATATTTTCTACCCGTGATGTAATGAAAAAAAAATAGCTATAAAAATTTGAAAAATTAGTGTGTTTTCAAACCAACCCATGGCCATGACTGCAGTTCCAGCTATTGTATTTTGTTTTGAATAAAAAGGTTTCATGAGTTTGTGACCCTGACACACATGTTATCTTGCATGGAGGGAGACATCGACGTAGTGCAGAACTTTGTTTCTTCCATTGTCTTTTCCTTTTCATTTGGTATCATTTTTTTGGATATATTTTTGATTTAGGGTTGACAGAGTCACGAATGTCCTTCTACTTGATTGGTGGGGTATAGCCAAACATGTCTCTGCCCTTATCAACTCAGATGCTTTTTTTTGTGTCTCTTTCATATGTGTCATTTTCAACTTTTAATTCTCATTTAGCTTAATAGTCATCACTATTATGAAATATAGATTTTTTATAAGAAAAAAATATTAAATATAGATTAAAATATGAAACAAGACTTACAATTTTTCATGTTTTGCTTTTTGCAGGATGTCCATTTTGTTGCACAAGAAGAAAAAAAACTCATGTAAGTCCATCTAATTTAGTGTTCGGGAGCAACATTGCGGAATCATATATATAATATATTGGAGTTAAACTATGTATATATTATATTATATATAACTATATAAGCATAAGAAAACAGACTCGAGCTGAGCTGGGTTGACAAGCAATGGAAGTTGAACTCTGGAAAAAAAAAAAAAAAAAAAAGGAAGTTGGAAGCACATGAAAATTGGTATTAGATTTCAAACCATTTTTTTTGAAATTTTCGTGGTGTAACTTCATAGATTTTCTTGTAAGATGTTTTAATATGTAATGTAAATTGGAGTACAAGTCACATCGCTTAATTGTATTATAATTTATATATAGAAATATTATCATCATATGTATGTACAGTACTCTTTTCCTAGCTTATATGGTTCATTTTTTAGCAGCTGTACAAGTCAGTTTGATATTCTTATACCTACAAAAATTGATATTTAGAGATGAAGAAAGTGAAGAAATGAATGATCACCAAATTTGATAAGAATATCATTTTGAAAGTTTAATTCATTGTTTGTTTAAATGCTAATCACTTGAGTAATGTCATTATTGAAAATCATCCCTAATTTATTATAAATTTTATTTATTATTTTATTTTTTAGCTTTAAAGTTTTTTACAAAAATTATATAACCAAGTTACTTCGAAATTTTTGTCAAAAGATATGTAACTAACCTCATATTTCAGTCGGACCTATTCAGTTACATTTTATTCAATCTATGAATTTTTACTCAATATCTATGTGTAAATAGTCATATAATTAGGGATGACAATGGGTACTCTTTAGACAGTGTATTTATAGTGCTAATTCTCATACATGCGTTTATAAAAAATTCTCGTACCCGAACTCATACCTCCATCCATGTACCCTAATAGCCCGTACTCGCGTCCATTACCCACACTTTAACAATAAAAAGGCAATAAATAACAAAAAATATCACAACTTAACTAAAATATGATCTTAAATCTTGTAAACCAACTTATAAAATATTACACATCGTAGTATTTATGCAAATAAAAAGGATCTAATATATATATAT
>Ga0315915_1000127_pt1 | contig 57848 bp, 24 predicted proteins | sample MpolbnodulesMG_FD_207738 | JGI IMG/M metagenome (GOLD analysis project Ga0315915, IMG submission 207738) | Medicago polymorpha root nodule microbial communities from Los Angeles, California, United States - branched nodules | ecosystem: Host-associated > Plants > Roots > Nodule | place: USA... | reverse complement strand
AACCAAACACTTCAAATTAAAAATCTCCCCTCCCCTCCCCTCCAAAACTCTCGAACCAAACGGACCCTAATTCATACACCCATGTTTTTGTTTTATTCTCTATACTAACCATATTAATTGATCAATAACAGTAATACTACACTACTTGACTTAATAAATAACAAATGATAATTAATTTAAAATAACTATAAATTAATTGCTAAACTAATAAAATTAGACTAAAACTTAATGAAAAAAACTCTAAAAATAGTGTATGACTGATTGTCATCAGTGCGACGGTGCGACAACTCCATCATTTTCTTTCTGCTCTCTCTCTCGCACTCGTGTCCAACCGCCCGTCAACCCGCTATCTGGAACAACCCGCACCCGAAGTACCCGTACATGTATATTGGTCGGAGACGGGCCACACATATTGTCTTCGGTTGTCCTTTAGATTTGGTTTTTTCTGTCCGAACCCGCCCGCTGCTCTACCCTAATAAAATGAGATTTTATGCCTATTATTTTTGTTTATATTTGCATTTATTTTATGATTGCTTATTGAATAAATAAATTCGAATAAAGTGAATTCTAATAAAAATTGCGCATTAAATAAATAAATTTGAATAAAGACTAAATAAAGACACAATTACACAAAATCAGTTAAACAAATACACAATTTTAGTTAGTTTTAATTTCATCAACATTACATTACATTCTCCTCAAAAGAATGAAGAGAACACAACATATGCATTCTACAAAATCAACTATATATGTTATCACATCAAATTCCCTCATATAAGACGAGTCATCACATAAAGAATGAGGTGCATTCCATGACACTCATCTTATATGAAGGAATTCGATATCATAACTTATATAGCTGATTATGCATAATACATGTTGTGTTCTCTTAATCTTTTGAATTTTCACTACACTACATAAACATACAACTTCCAGGTGAATGCTTGAGAGTTGCTGTTTAACAAGTTTGACCTTATCCAATTTCAGAGGTAAGACAATTGTTGTAGTTGGAAGCTGAATTCTCTACCCAATCACGATCTTTTGGCAGAATCAAACTGTTGAGAATATCTTCAGGCAATCTCAGCAACGTGACAAACATATTGATCCACTGGAACATGTTGTGTTGCCGAAAAATCGAGAACATGGTCCTCACGTCGTCGTCGTTCTTTAATTCTAGCCGACTGAACGTTATCCTCCCGTCGTCCAACGTTAGACGTTCATATCAGATGTATTCCACCCTCTTTGTGTCTCCGGGGTTGAGTCCTTGGTTGATTTTTTCCAGTTGATCCTTGAGACCTTTTAACGTGACATTAATGTACCGAACCTTGAACATCTGAGGATTTTCACCGTTGAAGCGTATGCTAAGACTGAACAAATCTGTCGTTGTTTCAAACCTACACCTTAAAAATTAAACAATCAATGAAAAACTCATTCAAACATTTCATCAAACACTTGAAGTGCAAAATATACATAAACCCTAAAACTTATAACTACAACATAAACATGCAAACATTTAAACAAGGGTTAATAGGTCTTTACCCCTTGTGATATAGGTCATTTCTGGTTTTTCCCCCTGTAATTTTTTTTTTTGATTTACCCCCCGTAAAATATTTTTGTTTTGATTTACCCCCTAATAGGCCAAACAAAAACGAAAATTTCATGAAAAAAAATAAAATTGGTTTTTGTTTGGCCTATTATGGGGTAAATCAAAACAAAAATATTTTACAGGGGGTAAATAAAAAAAAAAATTACAGGGGGGAAAACCGGAAATGACCTATATTACAGGGGGTAAAGACCTATTAACCCTTTAAACAATTAAGCAATATAAGTCATTTACATGTAACATTGTATCTTTTCTTGCCAAAAAAATTAAAATTTAAACAAAACCCTAAAACTAAAAAAAATCTAATTGAAGATAAAAAATCTAACATAAACATGCAAACATCATAACAATTAAGCAATATAAGTCATTTACATGTAACATTGTATCATTTCTTGCAAAACAAATCAAAATTTAAACAAAATCCTAAAACTAAAAAAATCATATTTAAGATAAAAAATCTAACATAACAACATAAAAATGTTGACAGTGTTTGATTATGAAAACTTACTTGTTATTGGAGTGTTGTTTGATTTGAATTTTGGATTTGGGTGATTTGAGAGAGATTTGAGAATTTTAGATTGGAAATTAAGAAATGAGGTTATGCCTGGCGTTAAAATAGCAGTAGCGTGAGTTAACCCACACAAATTTTACACCAACGTAAATTAACTCGGTATTTTGATCTTTTCACTTGGGAGCAAGCAATTTGTGTTGGGTAAAAAGCTGAATTCTCACGACAAAGCCTATGAACAAAAACAACTCGCAGCAAAGCAACAGAGAAATGCCCAAAACGTAGAACATGACTAGAAAAACCCAGAAAATAAACATAATTTTTGTTATGTTAATTAAATTTAATACAATAATTCATATACTTACATTACATCTTAGAATCCATTCCCCATATTTTTTTTTTTGGGTACACATTTCCCTTATATGTGTTGAGTCCTGTTTATATAGAAAAATAAATACCAAAACCTTATGGATAAATTAACATTATTCAATGCAGAATTATTAGTGGCAAAATAAAATTAGCGCCCATATACCAACAATTACATTCGTGTCATTTCAAAACAAAAACAAAAAAAATTACATTCATGGATATGTTACATTTACATGTAAAGGTTGGAATAAGCTTTAGATAGACCATTCGGATCAAGCACTAATTCCATGTCCTGTGTTTAATTTTGATGATGCCAAGTTGGCTACGTGATACTGCGATGCATATTTGCTGGTAGGAGCTTCCATCACTGGAGGTTCATTCAGAAACGCCCAGTTGCTCTTGGTCCACCTGCACTCACCCAATGCAACCATATCCAAATTCAATATAAAGTTTATATATTCCAAATTAAAAGTATTCATGACAACTGGCCTAAGTCTGCAAGTAGTTGAATTGGAACATTGATTTTTTAAAAGATGGACCGAAATTCGAATCATAACAACAAAGGTAGTTTACTAAAGACTAACAATTGGCCATGAAAAAATTTACCAGCCATTTTTCTTCATATTTATGCCAACATCCATGCCAAATGATTTCTTCATTGGGCGGGCCAAGGGCACGGTATCCTCATATTTGCCAGGCTGATCAATTAAATATTGGAATGAATTACTAACATATTAACATTTGACATTTTAAAAAAATCATTAGCACAGAAATAAAACAGTTGGTAGAGATGTGAATCACAAAGTGAAACCTGAATAGTCCTTGATAAATTGGATATAGCTGTGAGGTGTTCATCCTCTGTCTCCTTCTTTGATCTCCAGAAAGCATCAATTTCTTCTTTTGTGAGTGACCGATTCCTTTCAAGTGATTCTGAAAGGATGAAAAACTAAACCGTGAAGCAAAACACAAAGCATGAGACACTTGTACTAATAACTATTTAATATATTAATTAAGTACCTGATTTAGGATCAGTTGTGTGAGAGTCCCATCCTGCCATAAGAGAACCCATTGATTGCTGCTGAATTGCTTTGTTTATGATAACAAACTTAATAAATAACCAAATCACACTCTTAATTCCAATGTCTTTGTATATTGTTGACTTGTGTCATAACATGTAATAAGATCAATATATATATACGTGCTTGTGTAGTGACGAAGCTCCTACTGGCTTCTATACTTTGGTCTTATCTTTTGCCAATATTTTATTACGTACAAACAAAGTGTCATCATATTCAGACATGTTATGTTTCGGCTGCCGAGGTATATATGTTGATAAGGTTGATTATACGATAACGGCTAAGATACTGCTTAATGTTTGGACTTTGGATATGAAAGGGTTCAGGAAATCCAGACTTTTGAAAACAACGGAACGAATTCCCACCGGTTTCTAAAACCTCTTACCGTCTGCTAATAACTACCAACAATTTCTTCTTTTTGCATCTAAAAATTAATTATTTATTAATTTGCCCAATAAATACGCTAAACCATTTATATATTGGGGTTGGCTATAATAATAAAATACAAATATTTAATGGGTAAAGCTTAGATTGCCTTTAAAAAATAGTAGTTCAACCTGGTTACCCTCTGTAAAGCATAGATAAAAATATTTGTATTGGGTTTGAAAAATATTTATTTTTTATTATTTTAGTCATTCCCATTTGTTCTTATTTTATCTACAACCTGGTTATTTTATCTAGTTATTCTATTTTATAATAAAGGGCATTGCTATTTAGGGAACCAATGACATCTCTAAACTAGCCGAAAATCATATAAAAAAACGTATGTGAAATTGTCGCTCGAGGTGTTTTCTTGATGCTTACTTTCGCTGGCTGGATTAAGCATCATCCTTTTATAGATTCCCTTTGTAAAGATTACTTACGCACATTCGATCAAACAAATCTTTACGTATGTGTATTAGTTTTCTTTATTTTTCATCCAATCTTAAATAATAGCTTGACCTTAGCTTCAATACTAGATGTTCTCTAAAGTAGTCTAGAAATGCACAGTTGAGAAAGAAAACCTTTTTCTCATCATAATCTCTTGATAAAATAGGATATCATTGCCAGAAGTGCAACTTAGCTTACAAGTCATCCTATAAATTGAATAAACGATGAATCAAACAGGCAAGACTAATCAATTTATCATACAATAACTCAGCCAAACACTAAATTTCGCATGAAGACAAGAATTTATAAAAAGATTGGGTTCATTAATAAACAATTTGATTTTCTCTAAGGGTGTAATGTAAAATGTTTGATTTTTAAATGACTAACTTATTCAAAGGCCCCCTTTCAAAAAAAAAAAACTCATACAAAGATCCTTTCTCTAACTTTTGTTTGTTATTCAGTGAATATTTTTATCTTGTTACTCAATATACTTTTATTGTGAGCAGGAAAATATCATTTATGGTGTTACTGAAGCTAAAGTAAAGAATCTGATCAGTAAATAATCCTGTTTCAATTTTCTTATGATTCTGTACAAGTTGCAAACAACTTTCAAAATCTTGATAGATTATGATATGGATTTGACTACTGAATAACATTAGAAGAGAGGAATTTAGCACCTAATTAATCAGTCTTTGGCTTTTAATTATTGAACAACAGAATTGTAGGTAAACCGTGTAAGGGACCTTTTTTTTGACAATGTGTAAGGGACCTAAATAAAGATGATTTTGGATATAAGTATATTAAATATTTGAAGATTAGAAATTCTTATAGTACATTAAATCCATGGCTTTGTGTGAATACCTGTTCAGGATGTATACACATGCATAAACTGCTTAAGGAAAAATAGTTCTGGCAAAAACATTAAAAAAACGGTTATATTGTAAAAAAACCTAATTCTTTTTACCAATTTTTTTTGTAAAAACAAGTTTGAGCTCGAAATCGGCCCTTAAAATTTGGATTTCTAAGTTTAGAAATGGAAATGAGATTTTATTTTATTTTATTAAGAACATATGATTTTTGAACAAAACCATATTTGAATCCGTGTTTATCTGAAACCATAACAAAATTTGAAATTAGTTTATTAATCCAGTTTTGGTTTTAATATTCAATCCAAATAAGTGGGTAACATGTGTATTACTGTTAATTGTTCTCTGATAGATTATAGACAGTTGCCAGTTGCATAGTATGGATTGATGTTGTCAACATGAAAAATCAAAATCCTGGTATGATATCTCAAGTGGATTATAAGAATATACAGTATTTTGTGTTTACAATTTTGTTACAGAATCCCATTATCCTTTCTAACATCTGCGCAGCTGACTTTGCAGCCATGACGACGAGGTTTATCAGGATTGTCAGGATCAGAATCACTTGGTTCCACCAGAAGTCCTCTCAGGCATCGTCTTCGAACCATTGGTTGGTAAGTTAACCTTTCCACCCGGCTAACTGTTTTCACTTCAGCCTCGCGGTTTTCTAAACCTTGTTTAACTTGAGGCTCAGGCTTTTCTGGAAGAATGACACGAACGCCAGGGTCTCTTCCATTTATTGAACCTTGCACCATCAATGAATTATTCATACTCTGTATGTTGCTGTTCACATATGCCTTTCCCGCTTCATCTTTCTCTTCTTCCTCTTTGGTTCGGTGTATGTTGTGGATTGAACCTTTTTTCCTTGTTGATTGGGAGTGGGAACCTGTGACATGCATTGTTGCTCCTCTGTTGTCACCCGCAAGAGTTACCACATTGACTGTTTTGTCATCCGTTGGAAACTGTGTTGCTGTTGTTGGGTTCACCGTGGCTACTTTATTAGCAAAATTTGTTGTATCATCCTTCTTAGTACTATTTTGCATGGGGGAATTTGATACATTCATGGTAACTGGATCTGCAACTAATTTGATGTTTTTTTCACTGGGGTTGGATGTGGCAATGGCAAACATCATGTTTCTCTCTAGAGTTGTTTGAGGTTCAGAAATTGAGGTAGGAGGAGGCAGTGGTGGGATATATGTCAATTGTGAAGGAAACTTTGATCTTTGTTTTCGACGAGACTGAAATCCAATGGAAGAACCTGATATCCATGGGATTCTAAAACGAAATTGCTTCTTTTTTTGCTCTGACATGGATAATGCTTGGTTAATAACTTATCTTCTGTCACAACAAAATCGTAGGAATTGTTTGTTTTTTTAACAGGGAATACTAGATATTCTGGCTGAACTGATTGCATTTGCAAATGTAGTCTTTATATTCAGAATCAGAACTAAGAACATATACCTTGCATGCATAGTAGGACTTTTCCATTGGTTTTTGGGTTAACTCATCAATTCATCTTCCTTTTTGTGCTTCCCTTATATTTATTTATGTTTTAATCATAAGTTTGCTGAATTGCTAAACATTCTTATATATCTTGTTGTAAAGGAAATAAATTTCTTTTACTTGTCACGGAAGAAATTCTCAGCATATACTTGGCCTCTTTGAAGCTTACCTTAAAAAGTTTGTAATTTTAGTCATTAATTTCATCCCACGTGTTGGGAATTGATTTCATTGAACCAAACATTAAATAATAATTATAATTAGCAACATGAGTGAAACGTTGTGGAAATGAATGAATGACAGAACATTCATCATCCAAAAGGTTTGATTCCATGTGTAAGCAACCATAAAGTAAGTTCCTTTCTTTATATTCTCCTTGAAGAAAGGAATTCAGACACAATGTCCAAGCAACCATGGATACAAGCTATTCCTTGTCTAACAATATGAAATACAAATTACAAGGAACTAGTTCCATATACCCTCGATTCTTTCTTTTATTTTTCTGGTGAAACTTTGGAAAATAGAAACACATAACCATCACTTATTTAAATTTTGATTGAACAGAACTAGAATAAGTGAACAATAAAAAATGCAAGGAATCTACCGGAAACTGCAACCTCGCCGTAACCCTTTAAGGGCTGCAATATTTCAACAATTCCATGGTAATGGAATTTTTAGCCCGACCAAATTATCTTCAGGCTTTGGATGTGGCACATCCTCTCCACTCATGCTGCAGAAGGGTTTGGAGAATGTCACAGTATCAGAGGTACTAATGACAAAGGGGGAAGAAAAAGTGGGTTCCTGGCTTTGGTGCAGAGTTGATGATGCTGTTTTTAATGCAATGAAGAATGTAAGATAGTTCTTCAATTTGTTTTAAAGTTATCACTGTTACTATTAACTTAGAAAATGTTTCTAAACAAACTCAACAAGTATATAATGTTTTAGATGGCTGACAATGATATCGGGTCATTGGTGGTACTGAAGCCAGAAGGCCAGCAAATAGCAGGCATTGTCACAGAAAGAGGTAGGCGGTTCCTTCCGATACTTTCTCCATCTCACATTAGGCGTTGTTCAAAATATGCATGTCCCTTAAAAAAATAATTAAGTGTACTGGTTTTCAAGATAGACTTTATTATGTGGACACGACCATGGTTATCAAATCAAAATTCTAATAGTCAATAGGTAAGACCTATTTTTCGAATTGTGAATCGTAAGATAAATTACCAATAAGTTGCTGAGATAAACAAATGATAAAAGAAAAGTAGTTGGTTATATTGTCCTACAAATTTGAACAAAAAAAACTGATCGACTGCTTTAAGTCTAGATAGTTGTTCATCAGAATAAATCATAATGAATCAGAATTCAAAATGAGACTCATATGCAAAATAGATATACATTTTAAGTTTGTATCGATTGAGTTCAATATAGTATCGAATTGAGATACAGTTTACATGAATCGTAATATAATAATATCCTTATGAACACAACAAGCTAAACTGAATCTCTATTGGCTCCATGCATGATTCTACAGACTGCTTGAAGAAAATAGTTGCACAAGGAAGATCACCTTTATACACACAAGTTGGTCAAATAATGACTAATGAGGTTATTTATATGCTCTCTCATTTTCATTCTATTTAATCTAATCTAGCATTTACATTTTATGACTTTTAACTAATATGATTACCTATAACAGAATGACCTGGTAACTGTGACCTCTGACACAAACATCCTAAGAGCAATGAGACTAATGTTAGGTAACTGTATGTTCCACATAAATATTTTGCCAGAGTTTATGTGACCAAATATTGAAGAAATATGTGTGACCCTTTACTTGTAATACAGAGAATCGAATTCGGCATGTTCCGGTTATAGATGGGAAAATAGTTGGTATGATTTCAATTGTAGATGTGGTGCGAGCAGTGACGGAGCAACAAAATGGAGAGTTGAAGAGACTAGGTGATTACATCAGAGGAGAATACTACTAAGTTTGCAAAAGGATTCAACTATACGTACAGATTTGATGAAATGAAATTCATGTACCAAAATAGAATATGCCATTGTATATTAATTTATCTTCATTTCACTAATGAAACCAAAATCACGAGAATATTTCAAAATTAGAAATGTAAAATCCATAATTGACAAAAACTTATTTGAGGAAAAGTAATTTAAACTACCTAGATTCTTTTTAATTGTCGTATTTGCAGGGAAAAAAATTCAAATTTGTTTGCCATTTTGACTTTTGAGACTAAAATCACGAGAATATAATCATCGTTCCGGTATGACTTGAGTTGGGAGCTTGCTTTAAGCTCTCTTTATGGTCAAGACCGGACCTTTGTCATTGGACTTTGGGTCTTTACTGATTTTTATTTGTGAATTCATTTTCGTCCTCCTCTCTAATTACTCGTGCGCCTTATTTTTCAGATTATAAAATCCAAAAAAGTGGGAGTTCTTGCCTGCTTTTACCCCTTTGAGGCTTATAGCTTATAACTCAATGACAAAAAAGTGGGAGTTTTTGCATGGTTTTTTTTTAAGGAAGTTTTACATGCTTTAATTTAGTCATATAGCTTATAGAAAGCTTGTAGACGGTTATATTCAACAACTTTTACCGATTAACATAAGAATATTTTGTCAGAAATACATATACGTTAACATTATATACTACGCGTAAAAGATGTTCAAAAGTATATATATTTTTTCAAATTGAATTATAATGATTCTGGAACTAGAATTGTGTAAAAGATATCCTTGATGCTTTGAAGTCAAGAGCATATTTGGCATGAATATGTCATCATCCAGCACCCAGAGTCCATTTACTAAAGCCAGAAGGCAATTACGTTCAGTCTAAGCAGGAGTCAGTGAGTAAGTACTAGTGCATCTCCATCAAAAACAAAATCAATATTCGAGTTGAAATGGACAAGAAACCGATTCTATGCTTTATATTTTTTATATGAAAAACTTTAAGTGCATTGTTTGAATTGAATGTGAGCTTTGCTGTGATTGTGATAAATGCCAAATTTTTAAGCTTCAACAAAATCACATTACCGCGTAATTTCATCCAACTTACTATGATTTCTTCTAACTAAATGTGAGCTTGATTTACTAAATGCACTATCTAGAGTTATACAAAGTTTAAAAGCTCAAAAAGCTGTACAAAGTTCTTATATATTCCATATCTAAAGTCCAAATTCATATCCTCCTAGACCACATATATATTATAAAAAAAAAAAATCAGATGTGGATGATCAGACAATAGCATACTAATAATTTAAAATCTCTGGATCTAACCAAAGTTCTTGATTAGTTGTTAAAGAAACAACATTGAGAAACTAAGGGATGCAATTGCCATACACGAATTTAAAAGTAAAACTCTAAAATTGGAGAAAAATGGTAGTTATCACGACAGCTGAAAAATAATACAATAATATGACTTTTTTTTACAACACATAGCTTCTTTTAAACACCTCATGACCCTAATACACCCACACCTTTGAGGGAAGTATATAATATACATCTCAATGAACATTAGGGTATGTTTAGATGGGGAGTTTTGAAAGGGAGGAGGGGATTTATTTTTCTCCTTTAAATTGCAGACAATATAAAATATTTTTTAAAATCAATTAAGTGTAGTTGAAATATTATATAATCATTTATTATATTGTTCTTTGATTTTTTTTTAAATATAGAATTAATCCTCTAAAGTCTTCCCCTCTGGAAAAAATTCTTCCAAATATGCATTGGCTTGAGTATAAGCTAGGTTCGATCCAAGAATAAAACCACTAAAATTTTAGATTTAGGCCTCGCAAGAAAAAAATTACTTTTCATTATATTTTATACACAAAAAATGTCTCATATGTATACTTATTTTAGACCTCACTTACTTTTGAAAATTACCTGATTGACCTTATATAAGGTAAAAATATAGAACTAATCCTCAAAAGTCCCTCCTCCATAACCCTAAAAAAAAATTATAGTAACATCTTGTAATATACTCATACTATTATGTATCTTGTCAACAAAAAATACTATAGTATTTTGAGAAAAAGTATGTATCTCATACAATACTAATTTCGGATACCAATATTCATTCACACATACAATCTAGAGTTGTCCTAAACTAATTTCTGATATGAATTCTCACACTTCACGTACAGATGAGTTAAGCTGGGCGCACGGGCCAATATTCTCGGTTTGATATTCGAATTAAATGAATGATGTCATCGAGAAAAAAGAGTAGTAGTATATTATTATTACCTCAAGTTGCAAAAATAAGTGACGAGATAATGATTCTAGCGTTATCTCGCTATCTAGCTAGAAAGAAAGGACGCATAATATCTTTATTTGCCTTGCTTTTCTATATTGTTCATGTTGTTACCGAATATATGACTATAACAGTGGGAAATGAAATGGGAATTGGTATCTAATCCCCACCGCCACAAGGCTGTAAAATTCTTAAGAATTTCAACTATCTATGAATGTTGTTGATTAGTGATTATTAATTTAATGTTTTATACACTACGCAACACAACATTAAATGATACCTCAAATAATAAATTAATTAAGGTCATACATACATATATAGACTAATAATAGTACAGTGCAAATTTAGTGTGGTACTAGATCCATTCCAATAAGCAATATCCCCTGGGTTTAGAGGCATTGTGAAGTGATGGAATAATAATATCTTGTAAAAAGTAATCGCCAACTTGCAAACACCCCCCACTTGACTCTCCCTTATTTAAGGAACTAGTACCACAATTTCTCTAACATTAAGACATTGAGCTAGTTACTATTTTGTGTTTTCTACTTCAAACACAATTGTTTCCCTTCTTCTTTTGTTTTTGCGTTTATATATTATATTGAGACAAATTAGCATGGGTTGGACAAGAGAAGAGAACAGACGTTTTGAGGATGCACTTGCGATATATGGTCCAGAAGATCCAAATCGGTGGCAACATGTAGCTAATGCTGTTGGTGGAAAATCCATACAAGAGGTGAAAATGCATTACGAGATCCTTAAGGAAGATCTCATTCGAATTGAGCATGATCAAATCCCACTGCCAACTTACAGGGGAGGTGCTGGTATCAATCTCAGCAATAGCAATGGAAGGCAATTTGGCAATGAGCAAAGGTAATTATGCAATCAATTTCATGCAGTGCATAATGTTGGTTAAGTTTTCATGACAAGTGCTAATATTTTCTAGTTGCGCTACATCTATGAATTTAGTTCATCTTTTCTTATCACTTGTATTTCATTGCAAGCACAAAGGCCCCTTATAGGTGCTTTCAAAAGAATTATTTTAATCTGAAGAGAGATTGAATACCTTCTATTTTTGGAAAGTCTTGTACATTGCCCAGTTTATCATGCTACTCTTGACGTTTTCATTTCTTTTAAATTATTATTTTTCCATTTATAAGATTTTAACTAAATGATTGAGTTCAACTGATTAATGAATTTCAGTTAAATTGAACTCAAGTTCTGAGTAACTTTACCTATTTTTTGACCGGACTCTGAATTATTAGATTTTTATCTTTGTAACAAAGGATTAAGAAAGAAAAACAAAACTAAGACATTGGATATTTCATATATAAAAAAACGTTGATGATTTTTTTTTCTCTTACCAATGTCTTTGATATTTTTTTCTTCTTCTTTTCGACAGAACGTCTTTGATATTTTTTAAGAGACTCGGATTTAACCCATTGCATTTTTGCCCGCACATTGGGTTACTTACATTTCAATTATAAGATTCGAGTTAAAGTAGTTAGTTGAAATGTAGTTGTGACAAGTAAATTGCAACGTGATCATGAATTGTGAAAATATAAATAACTTTTGTAGAATATATTCTAATGATGATATAAAATACTTATGGTCAACAAATTACAATCTATGATATGTGCGATTTTAGATGTAGTCGTGATTAAAATGGAACGTTTTAAATAATCTAACTATTAAGTGTTAAAATTGATTGACATTGTAAACAATATTTACCAAAATCAAATCTATAATTGTTTAATTCTAATTTCTAACTTTAGTTCTTTTTATTTTAAATTTATTTATAAAGAGAAAGAAATATGGTCCACGTGAAAATCAATCCATCATCAAACTTATCTGGTGCACATGATCTATTACTTTGGATAATGACCACCGTAATGCATATATATAATTAATTATCATCAACTCGTTGATCAGAAAACGTTGATAATCATTGGATCATGCATAGACATATGTATTTTGTCTCCCAGGGTCCTATTTTTAAATCAACCTCAGCTGCAATTTTGGGTCTAATTAAGTTTTTTGGCACATGCACATGTCCACTTAATTATATATATTAAACTCTCAGGATTCTTAAAAGGCTGAATTCGCCCTATTAATTCTTATTATTGTGTCTTATCCCATTTTCAGGCGAATGAGGAATCTTAATATCCATTGAAGCAAGGACTGTTAGAGCTCTGGAGCTACTTGTTTTTCAATTAATTCATGTTAATGTGATTTGTATTTTTTTTTTTTGGAGTAATTTCCCGTTATATTCACCATAATGTAACAAATGTTGTATCGTGTAATGTAACACTGTTAGTTGTGCTATATTAGAAATTTTGTGTAGCTTATTATGTTAGACTGAAAATAATATTGATGGTATAAATAAAACAGAGAACAAAGCATCACCAACTAATGACTAAATATACAACTGGTTAAGAATTTAGCAATAGGACTAGCGTACGTAGAAGCTTATTTGTCGTGAAACTAAAATCTTACTATTATTAGAAAGTAATTAGAAAATAAAACGGAGACAATTTTCCAAAGATAGATAACAAATTAGAGCGTGAGAGGCGGGTATTTCATCAACACATCTGCATGAACCTAATATTAAGGTAAGATCTCAATTTTGTCCAACCTTTTACATTAACTAAACGGTTGTTACATTACATATAAAAAACACAAAATTCTAATCAAACGAAAGTTACACTACATTGCCCCCTTTTGTTGTTTTTACAAATAGAATTGTGATCTGTGAAGGTGTTTGTGTTGGAGGGAAATTAATATAGGAAAAAATGGCGAAGATAATATTTGTTTTGGTATTTTCGATTGTGCTTGCTATGCCATTCCGCACAGTTTTGGGACAAGATGGTTTGAAGGATCTTTTTGGAGGGCAAGATTTGGCTAGCACTATTGATGAGGCTAAGAAGGCTCTTGGTGCTGCTTCTGGTGAGGCCGGTGGCCAAGCCGCTCTTGATGATTATGCTGGTGGTGAAGAAGGCCAAACTGCCAATCCTGCTGACGCATCGTTGGCTGGTTGGATAGATTCGACAGACAAGTAAGATCATAACCATTATTTTTCTCGTTCTAAATTTTCTTCTACTCTAAATTGGTTTCTAAATGATGAATCTCTAGTAGTCAAAGAATAAAACATCTCAACCTACATGCTAGTATGCTACAATTACAAACTTGATGTTATGGGATTGAGTTAGCCTTAAGTATAAGATATAGTAGTATTATAAATGAATTATTCTTTTGAGCATTAAATCTTTAAATTTACGGAATTGCAAAAGCATCACTTAATTTATTAAAATTTAAAACTCGTGGCCAATTTAGTCCTCTTTAAATTTAGTGCAAACAATAATTAAGAAGATACGCAACCAATTGAGTTGGAAATGACATTTTTGTTTATTGAGGGACTAAATTGACTGACAACTTTCAATTTAAGTGGTGTTTTTTTGTGTTTCATAATTTTTGGGACTAAATCATCTGATTCTTACAATTATGAAGACCACAACGGAAATTCACTCCATGTTCTACAATCCCAGATCTAATTAGGTCCCAATTCTAATATTCAGTGACAAAATTCCCATGTCCTTGTTTAGTCAATCACATGTTATGGGCTCGCATAGAGTTTTAAATAGTTCAACATTGAAACTTTGTGCAAACTTACCTTAATTAACGATAATGCTCTATTCATATGAACTAACAACAAAACAAGATTTTCATACCTTAATTTACACTAACCAACTATTTGTTACAAACAGCGCTACAAGCAACGGGCCAGGAAGTCCACCTCCAAAACCAGCAGATTCACCAATTGGTGCTGCAGAAGATTTACCTGCCGACACACCAGAAGGAGGAGCACCAGCACCAGCAGCAGATGGTTCCTCTTCACGAGTAGGAACACCACAGGGTTCACCCAATAAATCACCACAACAAGCACCAACAAATGCACCTTCAGAATCACCATCAATTGAACCAAGCAAAACACCTGAAGTTGCACCCACATTAGCATCCACCAACGCACCTGCAGAGGCACCAAAAGGCAATGGCGCGAATGTAGACGGTAGTTCTAAAGCACCTGGAAGTGCTCCAATTGTGTCGCCAACCAAAGCACCTCAAGGGGATCTAACAGATGATGACGACGACGATGATGATATGGTTGCACCTTCACGTGCACCATCAGGGGCACCTAAAGGGGCATCTACAGATGATAATTGAAGTATAAAATTGTAACATCATCACATTCTTAATTCAATGTTAATCATTAACATAAACAATTAAGTTTCCATTGAAATTTTAAACCGGGTTGAGTATGTAACACCTATCCGTAACAAAATGTGCCTATTTCTTGATCCTAATATCTGCCTATGGGAAAATAAGTTATACACTTGCTTGTACTAAGTTTATTATTACTATTGGATCATTAAAGAAAAAGCAAGCAGTCAAAGCTATGGAACTTTGAATACAATGCCCCGTCAATTTTTTATTTTTTAGCTGAAGGATTTATTAGTTTGTATGTTGTCACAATCATCCACATCGATAGTCTTTCAATTGAAATCTAGATCGTTCAATGTTGACCATTAATGTGGTTAATTGTGTGCGGTCACGGTACAATCCAAATCTAAGGTTGTCATATAATATGGTTTATTATGTGCGGTCACGGTACAATCCAAATTTAAGGTTCCGTATATATTAATGTCATAGCTAACAAAAATCCAGCAATAGACAAAGGTGACACCAATTTGTGGAATATTATTCTCTACACTCATGTTTCTGGCATTTCCCTACCTTCAGGGGCAGAACCTCTTGTGAGGATGGGGTAGCTTTGGCTACTCAAAAAAAAAATATTTATCTTGAATGATTTGAGTACTTTAAGCTATCCCAATAATATACTTTTAGCCACTTCAAACAAATCTATTTACCAAAAAGTAAGAAAAACTAAAAAGTAAAAAAATTATCCCTTAATAGATAAATTTATTCGTCTTACTTTGACACTTTCAATCTCTTTAATAGCTATAGAGATATATAATTGTATCGAGATTAAAAATATATTCAACTCTCAAGTTTATTATATGGATTTTTCTAATTTGCACATGTTAGGAAGTTTATGATAGAAATTTTGTATTGGAACTCGTATATTTAATATTAAATATAAAACTTTTGAATAAATAATTGTTGTTTTCCAAGAAAAAAAGTTACTATTATTAGTTGTTTTAATATGTACAATGTTGCACATAGACAAACTTTTATGGGTCTTGCTAACCATTGCCCTAAACTTTTATGGGTCTTGCTAATCATTGTCTTCAGAGCAATGGTTAAAGACATCAAAAATAGCATGTTTGCATTGGTTTCAACAACATTTTAACTTTTAAAAAGTTAAATTTATCACTTTTCACCATTTTCCAATACTATATTTCTATTTTTATACCCTTATCCAATTCTCCAAGGACAATGGTTAGCATTCTCCAACTTTTATTTATATAAGCATTTGAAAAAATCTTCATATTTGACCTTCTTATGATATTTACTCTAGATCCGCCGCTGCCTACCTTTGACCTACATCCGGGTGTTATTGGTATATTCATCTCCTAAGATATATTAACCATTTCTCTTTCTCACTCACATTTGAACTAAATGTAGGAATCCTAATCCCCATTTTCTTGCTTGTGTTAACGTAGATCTACTTTATACCCAAGTTCAATTAGAACCTACCATTCTAATTTGTAATATGCTAACCTACTACATAATAATGAATTCGAGTTTAAAATTAATTTACATTAACAATGTATATGGCTTGTATTTTCTGACATAAACGATGCATATCACTTAATAATCTCTTTAAATATATTGTTTGCTTAATGGCAAACAATATATTAGAAGGTCCAATATTATTAACATTTATAATACACAAGAAAAACATAAATATACAGATAAAATCAGGCATTACATTCTGTTCTCATAGATGTGAGATCAATGAGCTTCGAGTTTCTGCACCTAAAACTGAACCATTTATATGATTGCCATTATTTTCCAACTCCACTTTTCTTACTACCTCATGTTTTATCCTCATAACATCTTTTCCAAACCTCATCTCCATCAAAATTTTCATTTTTCCTTCAAGAAGCTTCTCTTTAGCAGCCCATCTTTGCAATTTCCCAGAAGTAGTTTTCGGAATACATTCACTCTTAACTAAAACAACCCATCCAACATCTACACCCTCTTTCTTCAAAACACTTTCTTTAATTCCTTCACTAACACTCCTCAGAATCCCTTCATCCACATCTTTTTCCATCCTTTGCATCTCTGCAACAATCACAACTGTTGCTAAAACTTTAAAAGCTGCAATACAACCTCCTCGTAGTAACTTTGGGAAACTGTTAAAAACCACAGTCTCTATGTAATGTGGTTGAATCTTTTCACCATTTTGAAGCTGTATAGTATCTTGAATTCTACCAGTAACAAAGAGATACCTGTTTTCTCCTTTTACAATTCCTTTGTCACCCGTTCGAAGAAAACACCTACGAACTGTGTTTCTGATTCTTGCATGAAAAACTTCTCTTGTTAAAGAAGGGTGACCAAGGTAACCAGAGGCATTACTTGGAGATGAAACCCAAATTTCTCCTTCAACACCATCTTCAACAGGTTCAAGTGTTTCTTCATTAACAACCATGATTTCCATGTCTTCTTGTTCCTCAAGCCTTGCAACTGGCAAAAGCTTTTTATGTGTTGGAAAAGTGTCTTCGTTATATCTCCATGCAGTTGAAACAAAGGTACAATTCTCTGCTAATCCATAAGAAGGTGAGATAGAAGAACTTTTTAACCCGAATGGGGAAAAAGTGTGAACAAATTCAACCACTGAGTCTCTGTAAATAGGTTCATTGATGAGTATAAGGTTATTAAGATTTGAAAGATTAATAGGTAAAGTGCCTTTGTGAATTCCTCCACGTTTTACTACAAGTGGTAGTGTAAAAGAAGGAACGGGGGTGCAAGTAGCATTGAATTTCGACATTAACTCCAGCCAGAGTCTTGGTCGTTTGATGAACGATGTTGGAGAAGTGAGAACACACGTGGCACCTGATACAATTGTAAGCAGCAGAAACATGAGACCGCAATCATGGTATTGAGGTAGCCACGAAACAATGGTACTGTTTGGTTGAAGATCATAAGCTGTTCTTGCTGTTCTAACGTTATGTGCAGCTGAACCTGTTGTTACAAGAACCGGTTTTGGTATAGCAGTTGCACCTGATGTGTATTGAACCAAATAAACCTCGTCCGGTTTTCGACCATTGTATGAAAATGAAGAAAAATTTGAATTTGAGTTTATATTATTGTTTTTTATATCTTCTGTGGAAATCCATTGGAGAGTTTGTAACATGTGAGCTAGTTTATTGTTGTTTTTATGAGAGGATGAGATGTAGTGTTGAATGGTTGAAATGTAATTGGGGTGAGCTATGGCAGCTTTTGGTTTAGTCTGTGAAATTACTCTTATAAGGTGATAGTAGTTTTTTTCATTGGTAAAAGAAGGGTGAGGAGGGACAATAGGGACGGTTAAAAGACCAGCTCTTTGACAACCAAAAATGACCTTAACAAGATCAAGTCCTGGAGAGCAAAGGATAAGGACTGTGTCACCTCTTTGAAGTGGAAAGAGGAGTTGAGTTGAGATTAAATCTACGGAGGTATTGAGTTGTTCATAGGTGAGGTGAGTCGTGGAAATGGTGTTTAAGTTGTCTTCAGCCCAAATGAAGGCTGGTTTGGACTTGAAGGCTGGTAACCTGGCCCAAACTGGGAGGTATTGGTCAACCACTGGTTGGTCAGGAAAAGACGGATCATAATTCTCGTACTCGTATTGCATGTTTATTTTTTGTTCTTTTCTATTGCTGTTGCTTGCAAAAAGCAGTGGCTTAACACTAGCTACTTATAGTTCAATTAATTAGATGTAGATAAAGACTAAGTGAAGATTACAAAGACTAGAAAAGGGCATAAAGGAACATTCCATGAGAATATCCCACTGGGCCTTGAGTCATGATTACATAAACCGTCGCTTTGTTGTTGTTCTATTTTGAGTGTTCTATCTCTTCCCGCCACAAATCTATTTTTTATATTGAAGATACTTTCCTGCCACCTTAATCTTTGCCGTCTTATGTTGTTTTGTGCACAACACTTTCGTAAGTTGTCCTATCAGAACATATCACTACTAGAACTTGCTTCAACTCTGCGTGTTCAATGGTTCCACTTCAACATACGAGAATTGCCTTTTAATAACAAAGGATCAAACATACTTCATACTAAAATAACCAAAACCTTGAAATCAAAAAAATTACTCAAATTCATTCAAATTGAAACCTATAAATTAAGGATACAAATCATCCAGCATTTATATTGACATCCAAATTCTATCTATGCAAAGGGTCTCATTCGCTAACACGACGTGAAACAAGGACTCACATTAAATACAAGGTCCCAATTCCAAACCACAGTACCAAGCGGTAAAAGATGACATGACAACTTGAAATTGGCCTCCGACCATTACAATTGGCATATAAAAAAGCAAAACTAAGGACTAGCCTTTATTAATCTTGCACAGGTTTTACTAAACACAAGGTAATCATACACTAATCCTTCAATGCAATGTTCATGTTTCAGTGCTAACATCTATCCTTAAGTATGCATAACGGCATGGCTTTGCAACTTCAAGTATGAGTATCTGCTAGCGAAGCTTGATGACAACTTTCTCAAATTTGTCAGCTATCACTGTCCCCAAGCACAGGCAGCCCTACAAGCATCAGAATGAGACAGAATGATGAGAGATATGCATGATAAGTAAATTATTAAGTTAAACTGTATACTTAATTACAAACCTCCAAGAAGATCGAGAACAGAAACGAAGGAACAAAAGTGAAAACAAGTCTTTTTATACTAATGAATTCACAAATCCCTCCTCCTTCCAATAATTGAAGCACATACTATAGCATAAAACCATAACCCAAAGCAAACAGACAATGGGAGAGAGACTATAGAAGTACAACATATATAGGAGACTAAACCAGAACAACCAACAGAAGAAAGAATTTCACATCATTTAACTCTTTTTTGTATTAATAAAGTTAGGACAACAATTCTTAAGGTATATGCTATGCTATTATTGCTACTGACAAAATAATCTCTAATACAGATTTTGATGCTTAGCTTCAGACACTGGGCTACATTAGAGAAACCGTTTCTCTCAACTAAATACATCTATGAAACACACCTATGAAACAACACTATACATGCCTTCAATCTGAAGTGTCGGTGCATATAGAAATACACGCAGGATGAGTCCAATTACTAGACCACCAAACTATAACTTATGAAGAGACTGAATAGTAAATTTCCAAAATATAGTACATAATTGATGCGAAATCTCAAAAAAACAAAGGTCACGCAGCAGCTAATTAGTGAAAAGATGTACCCAATACGAAGGTAAATGATCAAATCAGATTAATTAAAAAATCAAATACATTAATGAACAGAGAATCATACAAACAAATAGACTACTGAAAAGGTCACATTGACTAAATAAAACAAAACAGACGATATATCTGAAAATGACCAGCTTAGTTCGTCTTAACAATTACAGATCATCTGAGATGCCTTGAAAAAATTAAAGGGACAAAAAGTTAACTCAGGCCATCCTAGAGTGTAACTTGCACAATTAACAAACAGGTTCAACACTAAACCACTAGACTAGCAATGTAAAAACAAATAAACAAGGGAGTTCATGCATCTCGTGTTGTGCGTCAATTCCTTTTAACTTGCAACCACAAATTTTTTTCTCACTGCCTTCTCTATTAAAAAAATTTAGTCTGATTTAGGCATTCATTAGAACAAGTCTCAACTTGAAGCGTAATCAAAAACATTAAAATGATGAATAAAAAAAATTATCACATCTTCATTCCTCAGGCAGAGGTGAGTGTCAACTCATCCCTAACAAGATGAATATGGTAACAATGAACCACTCTTAAAGTTTTTTAAAAAAATAAAAAATAAAAAAAATACAAATTCACAGCACTTCTTTCAGAGTCCCAAAGTCATAATCCATGTATTCACGGCTTTATATTTAGTCAATCAAATTTTATTCAAGGAATCAAGCCTCGATTGTATGCCATAAGTTATGATTCTTTGCTCTTTCACTTCCTATCTTGTGTGTTGATATCATGCTTTTCTATATGAATTTTGGCTTGCTCACTTCATTAAATCTACACACTAGTGATGCAAGAGGATGGCAGAGCATGTGATTTTTCTCTTAATATATACAATATATACTCATGACTCAAGAGATGTCCCTGGTTGATCCCCCATTTCAAAAGCCATGACAAATTATTTCTAATACTGATATTGCTATTCAATTAATCACAAGATCAAAAGATATGTGAACGGAAATTGAACAATAATAGAACATGAAAATCATGATAGGCAACCATTAGGTGTGATTCGTGAAGGCTTACTTCGTCAAAAGAACAAAAAGAAAGAATACATTACAGCATGCCCCGTAAGCTGAAAGTTCATATCTAGAGGAGAGTAACTAAACAAAAAGTGCAATAAAGATAACAAAGGAAGTTTTTCTTCATTTAGTTCAAAGAAGCACAGCTAGAGAGAATTAAAAAGTTGTATATGAAAATTAGCCAAAACTACATTCACTTGTTTCAAGACCATGACATTTTTCCAAATTGTTTCTACATTTTCTATGCAATGCCTTGAATTATCTAAAAGGATGATGAACACCTGAAAACAGGTCATTTTTCACATTTTTTACATGAATAACCTAACACTTTTACACTACACTATGCCGCTATTGTGTGCTATTGACTACGGTTGGAATTATAAAATAAATACCTTAGTAATATGTACAGTTATTCATGTAGCTAGAAGATCAATAGTTAATTATCTGCCTAGTAAATCACATTCATGTACTTAGGAACTAGAAAGCTGATTAATATTCTTGTAACTCCCATATTGTATTTACTCTCTAGAGTGTATATAAACAGATTAGCTGAGTGGGATTTCACTCAAGCATTCCATAACTATTAGTCCTTTAACAACTACTATGCCTAAAAGGAAGACTAACACATGAAAGCTCTTAAGCACATAACAAATACTTGATCATTATTGTAGATAGCCATCATTATCACCAACATATACAATCTTAAGCAAACAAGTTCGATACATTTTCGGAACAATCTATTTCAATTAAACACACACATGCACACGCACAGACACGCATAGACATCTTACCCCATATTAAACATGTTATTCATGGGATCCATAATTTGTGGTTGTGAATGCTGCTGCTGTTGCTGTTGATGGTGGTCCAGCTCGTGCTGCTGCAAGCCGTTGCCAGTGGCAACAGCCACAGCAGTTGAAGGACTTCCCTTGGCTTCAACAAACCTCCACATATACCATGAAGCAACCGACCGATAAGGCTTCCACTTCTCACATAATTGATCCATCTGAGATGGCCGAGGCAAGTCATCAAGATTATAAAGAATCTGAACCCCTTTCCGAACACCAAGATCATTAATCGGAAGAACATCGGGTCTATGCAGCGAGAAAATCATAAACATATGAACAGACCAAGAACCAATCCCATTAACCATAGTAAGCATAGTGAAAAGCGATTTATCATCCATATTTACAATAGCGGAATCAGAAAGTATCCCATTCTGATACTTCCTAGCCAAATCATGAAGATAGCTAGCTTTTCTACCAGAAACCCCAATTTGACGAAGCTGTTGAGCAGTTAGGGCAAGAACATTATCAGGAACAACACCAGCTTCACCACCACATAGAGCAATAAATCGTGTATAGATGGAAGTACCGGCTTTAAAAGCGAGTTGTTGATACAAAATACTACGGGTTAGGGCAAGGAATGGGGTTTGAAAATTATCAAACGTAGGTGGTTGATGAATGTCGATGAGAGGTGATAAGAGTGGGTCTGCGGTACGAAGGTAACGAATTGCCATCTCAACTTCACCTTCGCACGAAAGTGACCTAGCTACGATTTTCGGAACAGCTGGGGTTCGTTGTTGTTGTTGTGGTTGAGCCGTTTTGTTGTTACGTCCGTTGGATTTTCCGGCGGTGGTGGAATTGGTTGGTTTTAGGGTTTCCGATGGAGATTCGGAGGTTGTTGGGTCGGGTGAGACCTTTCGGATCTTACGAGGACGGAGGGGCATTTTTGTGGCAGGGGCTTTGGTGTGTGGTGGAACATTGCTCAGTTCGGATTCTACGGGGATAATAGTCTCGATGGAGTCGACAGCGGTGGTGGCGGAGATTGTGTTGTCGGAAGAAACCCCTTGTGGTTGTGGCTGAGGTTGTTGCTGTTGTGTGTCTTCGCCCATATGTGAGGATTCAATTCAATTCAAGATTAATTTCACGGTTACCGATAGGGTTAGGATGAGAAAGAGTATTAATTGAATTTATATCAGTATCAATCGAACATTCCAGAGAGAGTGTGTTAATATATATGGAAGATTAAAAAAAAAAATTAGTGAGGGGGTGGGAAGAATAATGTGATTGTAGAGGAATGAAACGATTAAAGCAAGATGAGACTCACTGTGGTTCTTTAAACAAAACTGGGCGTACGGATTTTCTTCATCTTCCTTCTTCTTGATCTCTGTCCTTGGTCGATCTTTGTTGGTTTTCTTCTCTTTTGTTCGTATTATTACGCCACTTCGTGTTGCGTACGTGAACTAATGTATTGTTGGGCCCAAACACAAGACAAGTTTCGGGTCGGGGCGTTGCTCTTTACGCTTCCAATATCTCTAAAGCCCCCCTAAATACACATTCGTACATGTGTATGTGTATTTAGGGGGCTACTAGTATTTACAGGTATTTAGAGGGCTTTAGAGATATTGCAGTTCTAAAGAGAAATGTTCCAAATTTTGTACTATATGGCCTTTTCCAAATTTGGTGTACAAGGCCTGCCATCTTGTGATTTCTTCGACTGCAAGATATTATTATAAACTTCTTTATATTGAGGCATAGATACTATTTGGCTTCTATGGTGGGATATTACAGGAGGTGATTTTTTTTCTTTCGTGGAGACTAATCCCTCGAGTTTTGTGAAACATAAATAGGAGCCAAACTCTCATTAAGAGTTGTAACGCTACTACATGTCTAAGGCTTGATTCGGACTCAAATCCTTGCTTAAGTTAGAAGAGACCCGTGCTATTTCATCTAAACTTTATTGAGTAGTAGTTGATTTTTTTGTCATAGTCACAACTTTGGTCGATAATCATTTTTTTAACAAGCCAATTAATGATATTTAGAAGGAGAGAAAAATTGGTTAAGTGTGTGTTTAATTTTATTGCATTTGTATGCATAATTTGGAAAGAAGAAAAAATTAAAGTGATAGGAAAGAGGGATATTATTTTAAATTTTAGCTGTGTTCAAGTTTTGGAAGGACAGCGAGGAGATAATGTTATTCAAAATTTTAGTTATAGATCATTTTGTTTAACATAACATTAAGTATTAAAAAAAAACAAAATGTTAACGTGTGTCCTCAAGGTAAGTTTAGAAGTTTAAAATATAAATTTTATCTTGGAAATTGTGCAATCAAGACATTGAAACAACAAAAAGTAACATTTTTTACATAAAATTATCAATTATTTCTATTTTGAAATCCTTAACAAGTGCTCTACCTTAAAGTACTTAAGGACACTTGTTAGCATTACCCTTAAAAAAATCTATCACTTCCCCTTACCTAAAATTTATTCAATCTCATGCGTTGAATCAAAGAGATCCTAAGGTTTGCAAATATAATCAAAATTTTTTTACAGAGTTTTGTTATATTTTAGAATCTTTACTTACAAGCTAAGAAGCACAACAAGTGTGTATAGATAAAATTTAGATCAATATGCAAGTTTATAAAATCTTATCTTGTGTGCTTTAGATTTTAGGAATACTCTTTTTAACATTCACTCTCTTATTAGATAAAATTCATGTTCAAACTCATAATTTGTGAAACTCATTCTCAAAACGTGAGAAAGTAAAGACAGCTTAACAATTTAGAAGTCAGTATAATATACAAACTCATATTTTGGCAATAATGTTGAGAAGAAGAAAAAACAAGTGTTTAATTCTATATATTTGTTTTGCTTCATAGAAGCTCATATATATCAAAAGCTGTTTGCATTAAAGATAGGCATCTTGTCATTCCTTCCCAGTTTTGGTATAAGGTTCTCTATCCTGAGATTAAAATTTTAGTTGACAGAACAAACGGCTATATATGCCAATATCAATATGTTTTATCATTATCAATTGAAATGTTATTGGAATGATATCTCTACATGTATAGAAAATGTATTTTTATTTTTTTTACAATTGTATAGAAAATACATTGCCCTGATACTTCATAGAGAGAGAGAGTAATAAAAAGGCAAATAATATATTTTATTGCATCATTCTTGCATAATCACTCTTTAGTGGAGACTTGGAGCCTTCATCCTGCATCATGCATGATAAATACAATCAGACTGTGACCAGAAATCAAATAAGATAATATAATTGGTGAGTATATATTTTCGTATGCATGTATGAATAATAATCAGGTTATTCATGTGCAACAAACATTTTGGATAGATATTCTTAAAGTTAAGATTGGAATCACTCAACTTTACATAACTAGCTTGAAGGTGTGAGATGTTTCCTACTTATAAACATATAAATATTGTGTTCATCTTCTTCTCTTATCTTTGTTTTAATTACTGCATTACTGTTTTGATTGGTTTAAGGCCATATTAATCTACAACAAATCAAGACTATGACTTTTTAAAGTCGTATGAAACTTTTGATATATATAAATTGAAATTGGTTTAATATAAGTAAGAAGTAAGAACCTTTTATCTTGATCCATTATGTAACTGTAACCAACAATATTTGTATAATTAGGCAGGGGAACATGGCCTTCCTCGATCTGCCTAACATCTTCAACAAGGTTCTCATAATGTTTTTTCACTTCTTCAACAGTCTTCCCTCCCACAGCTCTAGCCAGCTTCTCCCAACGATCCGGAGTGTCCTTGTCCAACATTGCCAACGCATTCTCAAATCTTTTGTTCTGCTTTGTTGTCCAATTCGAACTCGAAGCCATTAATTGTAGTAGCAACCAACAACACTATGTATGATGTTTAATGAAGGATAGTGTCATTGCTAGCTACCCTTTATATAGTAGTGGAGGAGTTGGCCTGTATTGAATAACTCACATGTACTATGATATGTCACTGACACGTAGACTTCGATAATAATTTAAAAAAACTACATAAGAATGTATCACATGTGTTGGTGTCCTGTTGAACACCAACACATATCGGATATCAAACACGTATTTGATGTCAGTGCTAAAGAGCATCTCGTTCATAAGGTAGAAAGTGCGTGAATTTGAGATTAGATCACTTTTTATATTGGTTTAAGGCTTGATTAAGGTCTAAGTAATGCAAGCAAACTCAATGCCGACTTTCCCTTAACTGAGAAAGTTGTTGCTTCTTGTGAATTACATGTCACATCACGTGCATGTTTATATCCTAATTTTAGTGGCATTTGGGTTAAAGAATTCAACAGAAGGAGACCGCTTTATATAAAATGCGTAATGTCCTCATGGAATCTCAATGATAAGTTCCTTCTTCACCCCCACCCATTACAAGTTGAGTTGAGGTGGACAATATAAAACGGATCTTCTAATCGAACAATAGAAAATATTTATATTTGTATGGTTAAGCATGTTTTATCATCAATACAATTAACTAAAGAACCAAAGAGTATTTTTTATATATGCAAATATTAGACAATAAAACAGTTATGTTAAAAGTTTATTTGAAAATTGGTCTTTGTTTTAAGCAAAATTAGTCTTAGCCACTGTTTGTTAATGCGTTCAAGAAGCCACTAAACACAGTTTCTTGTGAAGTGTATGATATGCTTTGTGTTGCACAATTTGATTTTCGGACGATATGTAACGGCTATGGAGATTTGAACTTGCACGGTTAATAGGACAGGTTTGGTCCACAATGTTCACGTGCGCATGTATATACCTTGCGTGCGTTTAGCATTTTCACGAAAGAGTACTATAGAAGTGCTTTAATCGTAGGTGTGTTTATGTTTAGTTGTGCGGTGAGAAGAATTGATTTTGATATAATTGATTGTGTAGAAATGATGTTAGTTAAAAGTAATTCTGACTAATCTTGATTTATATTTAAATACTTTCATGTAAAAGTGAGTTGAACCGTAAATTTGCGTGTGAAAATCAATTATAGAATCAAAAACTATAAATCATAGTTTCAAGTACAATCAATTCTCGATGCAGGATCAATTCTACTCGATAAGAACCAAACATGTCATAATCAATTCTACACCTCTAGAATTAATTTTGGTCTCTCTAGAAGTGGAACCAAACATACACATCTTTTGAGTAGTTTCTTTCGTCAAGTTGCAAATCAATATTTTTATCTCTTTTTTTTATAAACCAAGTATCTTCGCACGCAACTGCAGAACTAATTTCTCGAAGCTTGTGGGACCCAAATAGACATGAAACTAATTTTAAGTTGTTTCATGTTCAAGGTTGGATTCGAACCAAAATTTTGGTTAAGTTAAAAGAAACATATGTGTCATCTCATCTAAACTCTTTTAGATCAATATTTTTTATTTCAAATTCACTAAAACTTGTTAAGATCTATGTATACATCATTCCATTAAAGAAATATGAAAGGAAAACTAGGGATGGGCAAAAAACACTATTGATTGATTTGCAGAAATTGTTTATAATGTTGCATATTTTCAGCTATAGCTTCTTCTGCAAAAATAAGTGTATCAGTACAGAGTTTACCATTTAAGATAACAATTTAGTTCAATTTTTTCTTAACGAAACAGTGCATTGTTTTGAAGCAACAGTTCAGTTTGTTCGAATTGTTTTGTCTGTGAAAATGCTATAGTTCTCCCTAGTAGCATCCCCTTGCGGTTAAAGCGCGAGACATGGTAGATAATTATTTAATGGGTTTTGCTAGAAGACACCTTTTATGAAGGTGTCTTTTAGCAAGTTATTCTATGAGCATTTGCTAAAAGACACCAACTAATTTTTATGAAGGTGTCTTTTAGCAAAGTTATAACTAAAAAGTGAAAATCACACTTTGACGTGTGAGTTGCTAAAAGACACCTTCATGGGTGGCTTCTAGCAAAACCCTTATTTAACTAGTGATTCAATCAAATTTTAAGCTACTTTATGGTGGATATTTGTTGGCCCGTATTAGGCAATAGGCATATCTAATGGGTTTTTTTTTTTGGGATCTAATGGTTTTTATGCAGTTTCAAATATATCAGCGATGTCAATACAACAAAAAAAATACTCTTTAACATCAATAATTAAGACTTTATGTGCATTGTTACTTCGTGGAGTGTTCGGTGTTCGAACTTCAACACATACATATATTATGTATTGTTTCTACGGATTGAGCTAAACTCGGGGACGTTATTATTTCTCTTTAATAACAATGGAAATGGTGTCTATGTGGTTATTGAATCAAGATTGAATGATTCAAATTTCAAACTTGGTATTTTGAATTAAAAAATAAGTCAAAATATATGTGTATTTTGTGAAACGTCTTATTGTAATCTAACAATCACCAATGTAGTGATTTACATATGAATGCAAGGTATCTCAATTGGAAACTCATTTTCCAATGTGAGAGTTAACACATATTCGTGGCTATTTTCTTTATCAACAAAAGCTATAGCTGTAAGATGCTGTCATCTTGAAGTTAATTAATCTCGTCCTAGCATAAAAAATTACTACAAATAATGAAGGCTATAACGGGCCAGGCATTGCAAATTGAACATTAGAGATTTGACATACGGAGCTATCCATCTGTTTTAAGAGTACATTTACATTTATATATAATGCAATTACAATTTTCAAGGTGGGCAACCGAAAGTGCCCTCCATTACAAATGGTTTACATTTTTTTTGAAAAGAGACGGTAACAAAAAGTTATGTAGCTTGAAATAGAATCTTTGTATCTACTTTCTCACTTCTTCGACAAGGATGGATAACCATGCTGAAACATACTGGCATGAGCATCATGACTAATGGTGTGTTATAAGGGTGAGTAACAAGCTTCATATTTGATAGAAAAATATATGTAAGGAACCGATACACGTACTTAATTAATGTCTTAATTAAGATTTTGGGTGAAAAAGTAGTGCTCAATCACTTTGTGTGGTTGCTCAAAACTCAACATAATGATCTTCGTTGTTTTAGATTTTTCTCGTGACACTTATGTAAATTAGAGTCATGATAACAAAATACAGGTTTCAGATGACCCATCTTAAATTTATGTCCTAAGTTAGTCTGACTTGTAGAACTAGAGGAGGTGTTGAGAGTTTATAAACTTTCATTAGACACTATTTATCTAATTAATGTGTATTTTTGAATTTTTTTCAATAAACCTTTTTTTTTTCTTTCTAAAACAGCTTACATTGTTCAAAATTACAAAACAGCGTGGAAAAAAAAAAAAAAAAACTCTCCAACCCCCATGATACATTTCTACCGTGACAATTAATATGACACTAACAAGTGATATGCTAACACTTATAATAAATTTAAAAAATATAAGTGTTTGAATGTAATCATATAAGGTATGTGAGGATTACAAGACACGTCTTTAATATGAAGTGCCGATAATATATAATTTTTATTGATTTGATCCATGCCAAGGGGTAGTGATGCTAAACTTGAGCCTAAATTTCTTTCTTTCTATTTCAGATGCTTTATGTTCACTCCGCTGCCAATTCAAGTTGGTATTGGGGCCATAATTTGTTCATTCGGATTGGTCTCCTTGTCCATACTGAGATTCCAGAACCTACTACTATAAAAAAAAAATATTCCAGAACCTATATGCTTTGAAAGCAATTGTCAAAGGGACTCACCAGTGTAGATCCAGCAAAAAAAAAGGAGAAAAAAAAAAATTAATTTGATAATCAAACAAGTATAGTAATTAAAAATTGTTTTACAAGTAATGCTTTTCAAATCTCTTACAAGAGACCGTTAATTGTCTGCTATACTGAATTCATGTTCGACATTTCTATATACATATGATATGAGGATATAATATCATGTTGTACAAATTTAGAATCTTTATCATCTATGTTTACTTTCCACCGTGAATATATAACCAATCACCGGGGTACTGATAAGTTGTTCTTAATTAGTGAGGTGAGGTCCCTTCTTCACGCACAAGTTGAACAAATCTATTCTATTTCTGGATGCCCTATGGTCTCTAAATTTATACGCCCACACTTCTACTCCATACAAGTTCCAATCACTACTTTCTGCATTAGCAAAGTTTTTGGAAGAATATGGATCAACAATAGAAACCACCAATTGTAAAGGGAAAATATTTTATGAACACCCAAATATACTTTGAGAGAGAGAAAAAATTGAGAGTTATAAGATAGATATGATAGATTAGTGACATGGTAGCAGCAGATTGAAGTCAATAAGATTAAAATTATTAAAGTCGATAAGATCAAAATTATCTACTTAAAAAAGAGTAGTGCTACTTATCTAGAAAATATTTATAGCGACAACATCACGACTTTGTTAATAGTCATTTGAGTAATACCCCTTCCACCGTTTTATTTGCCAACCATCCATGTTTTCCAATAAGGATCAGATCAAACAGCTAAAGGCTATTCGTGAAGACTTCGTGATTTTTCAGTCGTGATCAATAGCATGGCTCCTTAAAAAAAGCATTTCACACCAAATCATTATGAGTCGCCCGGACCTGCCATATCAAAGATAAAACACTTTGTTAAACATAGTCAACATGTTTAAAAAAAAGGTAGTGTTAACTTGTGCCCTTAGAGCATATGTTAATAAATCCAAAAAAAGAAATATTTCTTTAAACTTTGTGCATTCAATTCATTAAACCATTAAAGATTAAATTTAATGCATGCATTTCAATACATTATTTCTACATTTATCTTCTAAATTTGTGCCTTAAAGGCACAAGTTAACATTCCTCTTACAAAAATTGTGTCAAGAACATATTTTAAAGCTTAAAAGAGAAAGTTTATCTTCTTTTTTTTTGAGGGGAAGAGAAAGTTTATCTTGTAAATGATGTATTCAACATCTTGAAACTTTAAAAATGAACTTTTTTTACATCAAATTTATAATTTATTTCTATTTTTGAATTCTTAATTAGTGCCATAAAGACACTTGTTAGACCAACCCTTATTAAATAAGTCGTTTTCACCAAACTTTCATTCTTATCTTTATACCTCGTGATCTATAATGGAGATACCCATTTTTTGGTACTTAAATGGGTCTCACGCGTACACATCACTCATTTATAATTTTTGAATAGTAGTACCTAATAAGCACTCAATCCCTCCAACCCAGATCTCACACAAAGTTCATAAATGAGGCTTACTAATCAACTATCATTAACTTTATATCTCTACATTTCAATTTTTTAATTTTAAAAGAGTGTGAGTCCTGCTTAAAGTTGGGGGTCTTAAGTAAAACCCCGAATCTTATAAGACCCTAAAAAAGATTCTCCACAATAGGAGTACCTATTCTATTTACCTAATAAGTATTGGGTCTTAAATATCTAAGACTCTCCCATTGGAGATGGTCTTAAGGGGAGATTGTCTTTAGAATAGAATATATGCCTTATTGCCTTTTGTTTAATTTTGGTAAAGCAAAGAAACGTTGTTACTTTTGTTTTCTTCTTATTTTTTGCCAAAAAGTGGTTCTTATAATACATAACAGATATCATTTTCATTATCAGCCAAATGGGGTCAAATTCTGCCAGGCTGTTGTATTCGAGTTTGACCTGACAATTTGACAATAGAAAATTGCATGAGAGATTCAATTCCATAAGATGAGATAAATTTTATCATTCTAGCACCTATGCCATTTTTATTTTATATTCCTTTCAAATGACAAGCAATAGCATGGCATAACGGCCTTCGTTTTTGTTCCTTCAGATTATGTGGAACTTGGTACATTTGGTTTGGACATAAAGGAATATTCAAAGAAAGGGGGACTAAAAGAAAAGTTTAAGCAGATGAATAAAACTAGGTAGAGAATGAGAGATGCCATTCACCTCTCTCTCAAAAGAATTGAAAATGTCTACTAGTAAAGTTTTGTCATATATATAGCCATTTATGTCACCAATGTTATTTGAAAGTTAATTTTAGACTTTAAGTATATGGCCTTTCTTGTAAAAATTGACTAGTTTATTTTTTTTGTAATTATCATTTGAATAAGATAAATTATTAAGGAGTTAGAAGAATCCTTTTGGAATAGAGGGGTACTTGACTTCAACCATAGCAAGATCTAGAGGCCAAATCAATCGAAACCATGCTTGTTTTTATTCCTTGGTGTTTTGTTTTGGTTCTTGCAAAATATTCATTTTAGTCCTTATATTGAAGTTTGGATAAAAGTACATCAATGAAAACATGGCATTGGCATATCAATGAAAATATGCAGCAAGGAATTAAACACTCGGATAAACTAAATATAACATCCTTGCTTTATTTAGTAGATAAGAGGAGTTGTTGTTAGGATACTAAATCAATGGCAAGTCCCATGTACAGAGAAACAATTATGTAATAAGAATATGCAGGAGAAAAGTACACTCAGTAGCAGAATAGGAACAAAACAGAGATCAAAATACACTCCACATTCATCCACCCCCTACATTTTATTATGTGTGATTCTCATTTCCCTTCCATTTTAGAGTTGGAAGCCTTCATATGTCAGCTTCTTATGCCCCCAAACTCGGGATCCTGCTATTGTTCATTTCTTTTAACCAACTTTGCCACCCATCTCTTTGTTGACATGGATTTCCTCCTCTGGCTTAGTTATTTTTTTTATGCAATTCACCCTTTTCCTCCACACACCATAAGTACCATAACATATTAGTTATCATCCTTTTAATTACAGAATAATACAATAAAAAATAATGATGTGTCAAAAAAATAGTGAATATATCAACGAAAATTCATTTACACTTTGTGAAGTAACTAATCATCTGCAAGTATATTAAATGAAGACGCTGAACCCCCACGTTAGTGGTGGACGAAACTGTAGAACATTGATGATAAAATCTAGCATCTTTTTCCCCTTGTAGCAAAAAATATCATACGGCGCTTTGAATTACTAAAACGAGCAAGAGAAGGGGGGGTGGGAACCAGAAACTCGTGACAGATCAGAATCCAATTTTCCAAACGCAAAGGAATGCTGCCCCAAATTCTGAAACTTACATTTCCCGTGGCTCAGAAGCCAGAATTCCAAATTCATGCTGCATAAAATCTTCACTGGGTCTGTAATACTTGTCTGGAGAGTGCAAGGCCAGGTTAGATACTTGGCTAGTATAAAGGCAGGCAAACCTCTCAACCTGCATAAGGAGAGTTGATTGAATTAATTATCTTTTAGTGGGGTCAAATTGATATTATGACTTGGGAGTAAGGAAGAAAAGCTGGCACATATAAGGTTTACCAGTTTCTTCTTGAAAGTGCTAAAATAAGATGTGTAGGTTTTCCTAGACAATCGTGCCTTTTTTTATTATTCTATGCATCCATGTTCTTTTCTTCAAGAAATCATATATCAACTACATTATTCCTATCAGCCGCTCTAATAGTAATTCGAAAGATATAACTATATATGCATTTTCCTGTTGTACACTGGTTTGGAAATGGGGCATCTACTCCTAAACTACCAAAGGAGTCCCATTTTACCTGATGAGCAAAGCGAGAATTCTGATAACCAGTTTTCATAAGCTGTCCCCATGGTTCGTGAAACTGCGATAATTATTTAAAAAAATCAAAATCAGTGATCAGTCATACAATGCCCGTCTGATATATTGTAACTGTATATGACGAGTAAAACGAGAACTAAAGAAAATGAAATCGGCTGACAGTTGAACTTTCTACCCTTTGATGTAATTTTCTTTGAGCTTCTTGATGGATTAATCGCATTTTCTCTCTTTCAAGCTGCCAAAAAAAAAATAGGCCCTTGTCAAATTTATGAAATTGGACTTCAATGTATCACATGAAAACGGACCTAAAGGACAAACCTCCAATTTATCAAGTGCTGAAGATAGCTTCTGTTTGGCATTAGCATCTGGGTTCTTGAATCTGAAAAGTTAAAAGTAGTGCAGTACTTTATAATAATGCAAACAGATAATAAGGAAGGACTTGTTTGAGAGTTCCAAAGTTAAACTAACTTAAGAGACCACTTCAAATGATGTACTTCATCTTCAATGCGATCACGCTCACTCCTCAAGAATTGAAGCTCCTGCATGAGAATATTCAAGTAAAAATCTTCCTGAATATGAATTAGCTTGTCAGGTCTTTATTGAGAAGGAGAATAAGAAGAATGTAAAAGCACACCTAATCAACAAAATATCAGAAGCCCACATAAACTAGTCATATTTTTTTCTTTCTAAAATTATTTTTTATAAAGGAGGGGTAACCTTGGCGCAACTGGTAAAGTTGTTGTCATGTGACTGGAAGGTCACAGGTTCAAGTCCTGGAAACAGCCTCTTGTGTAAAAAACAGGGTAAGGCTGTGTACAATACACCGAATGGTGGGACCCCTTCCCGGACCCTGTGTATGCAGGAGCTTTAGTGCACCGGGTTGCCCTTTTATTATTTTTTATAAAGCCAAGGATTGACAAAAAAAATGGTTCTAATTCGAGGAAATAAAATTAATAAGCACCTTCCGGGTGTCCCTTGATTCCCAGAGGAGTTTAACCTCCTTCTCCAGCTCTGGGATTACAAGCATTGTCCTCCATCCTGCTCATTGAGCACATTGCATCACAATCAATTTAATTTACTTACATCAGAATCCACACATATACTAAATTTTGAAGGAGTTTATATTTGAGTTTCTACTCATCAAAGGTACCATAGGTTCATCAAAATTTACTGGTAGATAGACTTAGTGCAAAATATATTGCATAGTATAGTTGTAAGGATTAATATGATATACCAAGAACCTTTTTGCTACGTAATATGTCTCCGTAAATGTGATCCCCAACATACAGAACCTACACATAAAGCATCCAGATTTTTACAGGAAGCTTCAGTAATAACAATAATCCTCAAGTACTCTTAATCAACAACTACCTGTGAACTTGATTCAATGGAAAGCAGTTTATGCAGATGAGCTACATTGCCTCCCTACAACAGATGTTCGCAATCACTAGGTAAATACAGAGATCTTGTCAAAAATGAAAGGTAAATACTGAGATCCTGAGCTATCAAACATTTACGGATACAGACTGAGGATTAAGATAACATTAACTTCAAATAGATTTGTGTCCTAAACAAAATTATTTTCATTTTACAGAGGACCATTGTACCTGGAAAACTTGGCAAGCATGATTCGTTGCTTCAGTGAATATCCTTGCTGAGATGTTCCCCACCTTTCAATATAAAAAAAAATATGGCACAAATCTTTATACAAGATATAAAGGAATGAATGAAGTGATTTGCTATTGGGCTAACCTGAGGCATAGGAGAGCCATTATCTGTATTGAGTAGCATTCCAGTCTCAGGCACAACCTCAAATAGGTTGGCACGATTTTCCTCATGAAAAAATCCTGGCTTTGCACTGTAGGATAGTGGATGTGAACAGGTTAGCAGCCAAATTCACAACTAAAACATTACAGCATGCTATCAGAAATCCAACAGTTAACGCTCAAGATAAAAAACACACTGCTTGGATGTTTCATACTCCCTTTAATATAAGACTCCTTCAACTAATTCGTGGATATTAAGAAAAGTGGTTGATTTAGTTAATATTGTTAATTGAAATAAATTTGTCAATAATGTGTACTGATTGTCCAAAATTTCCCAATTAATTTTTAGCCTGATAATTTCACTATCTCACTCTTTGCACTCTTTCCACCAGTCCTCACAAGAGAGATTTTTTTTTTTTCATGTGTAAAATAAATAGGGTTATCTATGTAAAGAAGTAATTAATGCAATGAACAATTTGAAATGTGTCGTATAAAAAAGAAAAAACAAATCTCAAAAAGAGTCTTATATTTAGGGATGGATAGAGTAAGTTATCATGTTTATTAAATAAGTGTCATGTATGTCATGTCATCAAATGGAGGAAGATGTGTATTGTGATCTGACAAAAAAACTTGCAAATGCAATTCACTGAACAACATAGGACTAAAGTAAACAGTTGGAAAGCACCCATTTATTGTTTGTAACATAATTTGTGCATCATAGGAATCCAAGGGCCAGAAGAGTAAAATTCACATTAGGCAGAATAATGAAGCCAAAGAAAACAGATATAACTGGGTAACACTGCCAAGAGAAGAACATGACCTGCCAGTGATAACCACATCAAAGTATTGAAGCCATTCAAAATTGTTACTGCCACCTACCATTCTGGATCCACAGAGGAAATTCATGACAGTATTTGTATAGTCCCATAAACTGCAAATGGAATAGGAAAGAATGAAAAATCCTAGTTAAAATACCCGTAGACAAGGATACCAGCTAATGCTTTTTGAGATAACCCATTACAATATTCTCTCTTACATCAATTCCCTACAAATTTAAATACTTTTCAATTCTTATCTTGTAAATTTGCAATGCATAGAAACACATTTCACTGTACTAATTTTGAACATTATGTATGAGCCACGTTACACCAGCTAAGCACTACATATCTGATCTTTTAAAAAGGAAAGTGTTAAAATGTCTTTTAAACAAACACATTTGAATGTCCCATCAGTCATTCATAACACCAAGATATTTTGCCTACTTACCGAAAACTTGTATTCTTATGCTTACATAGATACTACTCTAGTCTCATAAGCAAAAAAAGAAGCAATTTTTGTTGGTCCAAAATATAAGCAAAACTTGACTAATTACTCCATGTTATATATGCTATTTTTCTCAAAATACCCTTTAATGGAACAAGGTCCCATACAAAGTTTAATTTAAAGAAGGGTAATTTAGAAAATGCAATTAATTTTTTAATTACACCAAAAAAATTAAATGATGCTAACTACTATTTTACCTATTTGTCACTAAAAATGTTGCACGTCCAGATTCTCTGAGCATTTCAAGCATGGGCACTATCAGGTTGTCTTCATTGATATACCTGATAGGTAAAATTTAAACAAAAATCTGAAGAATTTAGAATAGTTCTATAAAGAATTCATAGATGATATATGAAATTTAAGAACATGATTTTCACAAAGAAAAAATTATGACATTGGGATTCCTATACTCGTTGCTTGCATAATAATTATTTGTTCACTTTGATAGGGTGGTGATTATATTCATACCTTCCTGGATCTTTAGCAACCATTTGCTTCAACGTCCCATCACGGTGGCACAAATCAACAGCAGCTCGAACATCTTTATACATGCGAGCATAACTAGAAGAACAATTTGGACAGACTTAAATGCATAAACAACAACCACCAAAGCATTTCCTACAACGTGGAGTCAACTACATGGGATAAATGATGCAACGGTAAAGGTTTGTGTGTATCTCAACTCGTATGTATAATGAATTAATGAAGCCATTTACCACCTGTTTGATCGTTTCTATGAAAATATAAAGAATTGCCATTCCTTTTTCATTTACAACTAACAATGGGTTTCCAATTTTTTGAATTAAAAATTAATGGACTAATATTTATTATAGCGCTATCCATTAATTTCACCTGCCTACTATTCATGTGGTAGCAGTTTACAATCAGGATTAGCACTAAGCTCCAAGGTATGTCGAGCTTCTAAAGCCCGATTAGCCAAGTTAAATTCCTTTCAATAAATTAGTGAAGAAACCAGCCCTTCAAAAGAAAAAAGGAGAAAAAAAAACAATGATTGCCTAGTCCTGGAATCATTTAGTTGTAATAAAAGCATACAAAATTCTCAAAATGAAAATTCACAAGAGCAAGAATAAATCTTACTCAACACCTTCTCGAATCTTTTCAGGATTACTATCCTTAAAATCAACCAGTTGAGCAAACAAGTAGGCTTCCGCAAGAGAAAAAAGTGTATCAATTAGAGCATAGTCTGGCTCGTCAAATGAATCGCGTACTAAAGTATTTCCGTAGGTCCCAACTTTATCTTCTTTTGACAACTCTCTAAATCCATGATAGGCTACTTTCACATACTTGTGGCGATCCATCTAAATACATACAGCAGCAATTCAACAGTCAAACAGAGAAAGTGAGACAAAAGTTTACCATGTGATCTATTATGTTTTCCCAGTGCTGAAAGTGATGGAAAGAAAACAATTAGGCAGTCTTAACCTTCAAGATATTTCCTCGTTTTTTGTCAAGAACCAAGCCCCTGACCATGTACTTCCAGTTAAAAGACCAATTTAGTAACTGCAGAAAAGAAAAAGGTTTTTAGCCAAAATATAGCAGAATGTAAGATACCTGCAAAGAATATGCAAATAAGTAAAATCCTTTAGCATAGTGAACCAAGAGGAAGAGGGAGTTGGTAAAACTATAACAAAAAATGCATATCACACTACCATCCCTTTCGTAATTACTGCAAGAAAAAGGAAAAACATGGTAAAAGTGCTGTAAGACTGATAGGACAAACCTCGCTAGGATATCCTAAATCGTAAACCAGCTTTTTAATTGTGCCTTGATAAGCAAGGGATTCAAAAGTTTCAGGCTTGTATTGTGCCAGAGTATAGTCCATGTCAAATCCCACAGCAACAATGTTCTTCATATTCAGTGACCGGTTACAAAATATCTGTTTGCCTCTATCAGTTTTAGATCCATGTTCAGGAGAGGATGACCATACACGTGGCTGTTTTCCACTATCACTGTGGGGCAAGTCCACTGATCTTGAGCCATGTATACCAACATCATGATTCTCATCCATTGAAGATTGAGAATGCAATTGGCTAGCTCCTGATAGATTTAATCCACGGCAAAGAGTTATACAAGGGTAATAATTAGGAATCACTTCAGCATATGTAATGACCACAACATGTAACAATGATCTCAACACGGTGACTATTTTAAGTAAAAATTTATCAAGTTCCGCTAATTTTGAAATGGTACCCCCAAAAAATAGGCAGGATAATACAACATGAGTCCAAAATCTTGATAAAAGGAATGCATTCCCTTCCTGGTTTCCTCCACATTGGCCATTCACAACATATAGTAATCTATTAAAATATTAGTATTAAGACCAAAGAGGAAACAATTAGGACTTTCATTGCAATGAAACTGCTACATGTGAATCCCACAAACAAAAACACTCGTACAGATAACTAAGACCAGTTCAATCTATCTGACCAGTAAAGTGCTGAGAGATTTGATGATCAGCACAGATTTAACGAGGCATCCAACCTTAAAAACTTAATTACTCTTACACTCACCATACAACCCACTGCAAATAAATTTTAGGAAAAACAACTTAAAAAAACAATAGAACTTGAAAACTAGAATGAAAAAGTGATGAGGATAGCTCTTTGCAGTGAACTTTGGCATCGTACCTCGGTTGTGAAAGAATTATAACACACAATGCAATTTCTTTATTAAGAAGAGCGGTCCTCTAAGTTCCTGGTATTTCAAAAAATTTCCACCAATCCACATCACGAATCTCACACTATGAAGGAACCAGTTTCGAAAAACTTCTCCTCGAGTAATTTTATAAAACAAAATGTTAACGAATCTTATATTATATACGAGTCTTTTAAACAGCTAGCTACATGATCCGTAAGGCCTAGCACAACCGGCACCGACATTGTTAGGCTGGATATCTCGTGTGGTGTCTTGGGTTCGAACCCTGGACCTTCCGCTTTATGTGTAAGAGTTTATAGTGGTGCTTGTCACTTCATCTACCGACAGAAAAAAAAAACAGCTACCTAAATGTTGATATAACGGTATGTCTATGAACTAGGAAGGACTTTTCAACTGGTGAAGAACATAGAAGCTCCAATAAGGCATTGTTTGTATAAACGGCTTAACTAAGTGCTTATAGCATAACCACTTATCATATAAGTACTTATGAATAAGTTATTTCTATAACAAAAGATGAATTAAAGTCAAACTTAAGGAAGTCTCTAAAAACAGTTTAACAGTAAATTCAAATAAAGAAATGGTTGAAAAAACTTAGAGCACAAGAAATCATGAGGTTTAGCAACGAAAACGAACCTGGTGATGCGATGTTGGGGAAGGGACGAGAAGGTTTAGCGGAAATTCCAAATGCAAAGGAAATCCGAGAAGATAAAAAAGGTGATACGAGTTGAGGAGAGAAGTTAGAGAGAGAAAATGAGAATAGCCTCTTAGGAAATCGCATCGTGCAGTAACAGATTAGTGATTAAATAGGCTTAGACATGCTGCTTTGCTGATGAATCTGATTCTAACAGTGTGCGAAATGCAACTTCACAATCACAACTGGCATAAGCAGCATTAAATTAATTTTGCCTAATTGGAACTGAAACTGAAACGTGGTGGAATCGTTTGGAACAAAAGAGGATTATTCCTATTTCCTATACTTGAATTGGATTTTGTATGTAATAATAATAATAATCAATTCATGTTGCGGAAGGAATTAATTCCCCTCTTCTTTTTATCTTAGTATGTATAGTATGTAGTAGATGTAGTGCACTAATTTGTTCCCATCTTTTCACCTAATATTCTCTATTATTCATTTTCGTAAGAAAAAAATGGTATTAAACATACAACTGATACAAGGGTTTCGAGTTAGGAATGAATAGAGGTGAGGTTTGTAGTAGTACTTTGCAAATTGATTGCAATGGGAGAATTTATTGGTGGAAATGGTGGTTTCTGTGAAATGAAAATTTCATGGCGTGACACGTGGAGGGGATGATTCAACTTGTTTTTGCATTTTTGTGCTGATTTCTTTCTTTCTGGTTGTGGCTTGGATAAGTAGTGCCCGGCTACAATTTTTTGGTCAATACTCACTCAATACGCAGATTAGAATTGGAATCATATGATATGATACGAATATGATATGCCAGCCCTTTTTCTCTCGACCTCTCTTTTTTTCTTTTATTTATTTTTCTTAAACATGTTTATCATCACAATTTACAGGCATTTATCCCATGTGTTGTTAGCTGTTTGTGATGTAGACTAAACTATAATTACTTGGGTCGTGGTAACGAGTGTTTTGTTTTAGATTTTTTTTATAAAAAAAAATATTAAATTAAATTGTTTTTTCACAATCAAAAACTCATATTATTTCACTTCTTAAACGAGTCTCAATACTTATGGAATCAAATTAAATTGTTGGTGACGAGCATGTAAGCTTGACGCCCCTGCTAAAGTATGAGCGACAAAATTAACTTGTCTCCTAGCAAAACTTATCTTAAAGTTTGGATGTTGTTGTAAGAGAGCTTGACAATCGGATATAATACTACTAAACTTCGCTTGGTTGGTATTCCTATCAACTATGCTATCAACCACTAGCTTACGATCTAATTCTATAAGCACCTTCGATAAGCCTAATTTACCAAGCCAAGAAATAACATCACGTAATCATATTGCTTCCGCTTCTTGAGAAGGGGGGTTGCATTCATGCCAACAAGTTGTTGCCTTTAAGAAATGGACCCTAGAATTTCGAATACATATACCAATACCAAAACACATTTGCACCTCAAACATCGCCGATCTACGTTGCATTTCACGAAATCCTCAATTGGTGGTTGCCAAGCTTCTATATGTTGTTGTTGGTGTTGTACTGATGTTGCTGGTCTAAACCGCACTTCCTACCATTGGAAAAGAGATTCACGTGCAAGCTGGACAGTTATATTGATAGTCTTTAAGTCATCCGTCCCACACTTTGTCAATACGACGGCGCCATAAACACCATATCATCATAGCGACGTCATTATTCTTGTCGCTTGTTAACCGGCGCAACAAAGAAAAAATGCAATCCGCAAAACTAGTAGCATTATTCACAGTGTCTCGAATTAATTTCCACAGTCCAGCCGTTTGCTAAACGGATTTTGCCTCTTCACACCCAGTAAAGACATACCAGTCATTCTCGTAATTTGATCATTTCTTTGTTTTTTAGTGTTTGTTTAGGATTTTTATAAAAATCGTTATTAAAAACAATTATTTTACTCTAAAACGATGAGTGGATTAATTTTTAAAAAAAAAACTATTTTTTTCAAATACTTTTTTTCATCGAATAATTTTTTGGATAGTAAACAAAGACAAGTAGCTTCAGTTTTTTTCAAATCTCTAGATTTTTAAATCTATTTTATTTAATAAAAAACAAACACGCCTATTATTTGTTGAAAAAAATGATTTTTTTTCAATGGTACGACTTTTCATAAAACCGTATTCATTTTGTTTTTTATTATAAAAACCTTTAACAAAAATTATGGTTATTAAAATATGCATCAGTTTACAATTTATACCTATGTGCTCTTGATTTTCAGATATTCAAACCATTAATTGGTTTTGAATCTTTAATCTTTGAACTCTTTACTTTTATTCGTGGGAGGGGAAAAAGTGAGTAAAAAACCGTTAGAGATTAAAGGTCTGGGGGTTGGTTTCGATTAGGGAAGGTTTGACACACCCTAAACGACTATCGTACTCCGTAGGAGCCTCTTACCTAATTTATCTTATGCTAAATTAATTGCTTATTTTCGAAAATAATTGCTTACAAAATTAAGTTTAGAATGGAAGGAAAAGAAGCATGTTTTGGTATTTTTTATTGATTTGAAAGGATAAAATCCTTTGCCTACTTATCCAAAAGAATAAGATCAAAATCAAGTAGTTCACTCTTAAAAAATTACTTGGTGGGTTGGTTGATTTTAATGTTTTAGAAAAAAGAGTTTTTAGAAGGGACGAGAGACCTCAAGGTATAGAATGATAAGAGGAGTGAAGTTGATTGATTTTAGTTAAAAGAAAACAAGTCTAATATGGTTAAAATACATTAACATTGATTAAGAAAATAAAATGAAAAAAAAGCCACTTGGGTTAAACACCAATGGAAGTATTAATAAAATATTTTTGGTGTTTGAATTCCTTCGAAAATAAATTTTCTAAGTTATACGCAAGCTAAAGAAAAAAATAATCGCAACGACGTAACATAATAAAATGCAACTACTAGGACCATAAAATGAATGCATTACATAAGTTCCTATTATACATACTAAACAATTAATGATAATAAAATAAAGGATAAGAAATAAACAAGCATGTGATAATTCTAAGCACAAATTAAACAAAAATAAACTTGGGATAAAATAAACCACAATTAATAACAACAAGCAAATTAAAAGATAATAAAAAAAGTAATGACAATGAACAAGTAATAATTTTTAAAAGCTAGAATATTAAAAAAATAAAAATAAATAAAATTTTAGAAGGAAGATGTACTAAAATCACTAAGGCAGCGAGAAAGAAGAAGACGCATGAGAGTAAAGTGAAGCCTTCTAACTTTAACTCAGCCAGAATGGGGACTCGTGCACAAAAGGATTCCTCCAATGCTGCCTTGACAGATACAGAATAGTTGGTTCAATTGCATAAGTATATCTGTGACTTTCAATACTTTAGTCTTAGAGTAGTTGTTATCATAATTTGTGTAGTTTTTCCTTTGTCATGGTGGTTTTTGACACCTCTTTCCTTAGGACATTTCCTTTCCATGAATATACCCGATTTTTCTTTTCATAGGTTGTTCACATTGTGACTCTGCTGTATTGGTTCAGGCCTCTCATGTCTTTTTTATTTTAGTGCTTTGATCAACAACAAAAAAAATGAAAACGGAAAATGGGCTCAGGCTGGATGAATCTGGACCACTTGATGAATCAGGAGGTCCAGATTCAATCTCAGTATAAAATCATCACAGCCACATGATCAATTGATCAAGAGGTTAAAAAAATAAAGAGCACAGTACACCACAAAGATAGAGGCGCGCATGAACATAAGAAGAACACATCTGACGGTTCAAACTCAATACCTACAGCGTATCAAAGATAAAGGTGCATAGAAGAAACAAAACAGAAATTATCATCGGCCGTCAGATCTAAAATTTGACGGCCTAAGCCTGAAGGTGTATAGAGACACCAAACGTACTCACGCACCAGATCCAACAAAAAAAACAGCAGTATAAAATGGATTTAGTGACAAAAAAAACACATAACCCTCAAAAAACATCTCTCTAAAGATTTCTAGTGAGAGAAGATCTGCAAGGGTGCACCCTTCTTCTCCGGTTACACAAGCAGCGTCGGCGCGATGGCCGACCACCCTAGGGTGGTGGCGACGCCGGGGTGGTGGCGCCGCCGGCGGCAAAACCAAACCTACCTCCGATTAAAAAAAACTATAGATTCACATATCCATTTTCTTCCTAAATCCAAATCTCAAACCAAAATTTTCAAAATCCAAACACAAAAGCCTATATCTAAACTTTAAGCTTCGAAAATTTCTAGAAAAACAAATGAACAAAACTGAAAGAAAAGTGGTTACCTCTATTTAAATCGGAGAAAAAGAGTGCTAAGATGGAAAACTTCGGTTTAATCCTGCTTCTTCTCTTTCCGTTTACGATTCCGAGCTGAGTTTTGTTGTTGTTCGAACCTTGAAACCCCAACTTTCTTCTTCTTTTTACAGATCTGCTATGAACCGATTTTTGCTGTGTGTTGAGAGCTTCAAATTGAAAATCGCAGCACTGTTAGTAGTACTGGTTATTTCTTTTCAAAACTATATTCTGATGGTGTGAAATGTTGTCTATGATATTACTGGATTCATGATAATCAGAGGCTAAACTTTCGAATTTGGGAGTTGTGGTTTTATGTTACTGGATTTTCTGGAAAAGAATGTTCAAATAATGTGAAATTAATGTAATTGATGCCTTGTTATTTTTAATAATTGATAACAGTTACGAATTTAATAAATTTCCATGTTCAAGTGACTAAAAACGTTTGACTAAAAAAAAGTTACAAATTTAATCATTGGTTGATATTGGTTGAAATTGAATCATTATAACATTAATTGTAATTTGGCCTAGAACAATGCCACGTGTATTTGATAATAGAGGAAGATTTTTTTTTTTTACAAAAATAAACAATATTCATTCATTCAAATTGATAGAGTACATCGATACAATACAATACAAATTCAGATTCGCTAAAAACAAAACGGATGAATCTGTGAATAAACTCACAACATCCATGTTAATAGCATAAAATGGCAAAGTACATATGCCTACAAATATGACTATATCCAAGTCTCCAGAATACTCATGTTTCTGGATCTGCAACGTTGACGACGCCAAAGTCATTGTCATTGATCGGATCTGGATCTGCACTTGCTCAAAGCTAATCTTTCAACCTGAATCAAATAAACACCGCACTAAGACGGGAAATCAAAAACAGACCGCACAAAGACGGGAAATCAAAACAAACTGAGTCGTTCAGAGACGATGAAATCACAAAAACAAACGAAAGAAAACATAAAATATGTGAAATCACTTATTCAAGTAGGATAGAAGGATAAACAACTCGGAGAGGTGATTTTTGGGTCAAAATTGTCCTAAATCACCTCTCTGACAAGAAAACGAAGAAGAAAGAGGTGACAGCTAGGGTTTTGATAACAGAGGAGGATTGAATTGTTTATATCATAGATGATATATTTTTTCGGTTGTTGTAATTATATTCAAAGTGTGTTAGAAAATTAATATAGTATTTTTTTTTTAACAAAATCTTTGATATTTCTAGTTCTTACGCATGAAAATGTAAATGAATTTGTTTATTTAATAAAATTAAATAAACCATCAATTTATTTTTTAAGTTATTTCACTCACGTCAATTTAATATTAAACCTACAAATATAACGAGTGATTCCTTCTCTTTTTTTTTTGACAAGATAACCAGTGATTCCTAAACCATATAAAATTCATCAATTAAATATATATTATTAAGATGTTAAAAATTAAATCGAGGAGTTTTGATGTGATTTAGAATATTTTTTTGGTCAAGTCATGCGATTTAGAAACTTAAAAACAAATTTTAAATCATTTAAAATTATTATTATATTTATATAGTTTAATGATTAAATGAAAGTGAGAATTTATAGATTAAATTGATGGAAATGGAGGCAAAGGAAGAGTTAGGACGAAAGAAGAAACAATCCGACCCGAAAGAGAAACACGCCGCGAAAGATAAGGTAATCAAGCCATAACTAACTAACAATGCCGTTACCAGCAGCTACAGTTTCTGCTCTCAACTCCTTCTCATCCACCGCCACCGCGCAATTTTCCCTCCCTCCAAAACGCAACGTTTCTCTTTCCTCTTCTTACATTTTATCTCGCAGAGACATAGCGTTACTCTCATTCTTTTCTCTCTCTGCACCTGCCTCCGCCATTGACATTGGCATCTGTAAGCACACTCTTCTTCAATTCATCACTTCCTGTTACTGTATTTTAAATTTAAATCATAACCCTAACTTTTGTAACCATTTTTCAGCAGGACCAAAGGATTGGTTAAGAGAGCAAAAGAAGAAATCTTCCAAGTTTCTACTTGCTCCTGTCGATGCCTCTCGTGAAAGCCTTCGCTCCGTTTATCTTTATCTCAGTACGAATTTTTCTTTTCTCTCCTCTTCTCAGTTCTCTCTACACATTGTTTCATATCTTATTAGGGTTTGTTTGTTTCGGTTCTTTTTCACAGCGGAATTTGGTGCTACTTATACAGATGAAGATTTGCAGAAATTTCAGCAGCTATTCAGATCTGCTGCCAGGGATTGTGTCCCAGAGGATAGGAATTCATTCGTCGCTTTCCAAGCTAACACCGGAGTTGAGGTTTGTCTTTGTCATCATCTACTACTCTCATTGATAATTTGAATCAATGTCTTGCTAATTAGGGTTTGGATGACATAATAGGATAATTGGATAGTAGAAAACTATGTCTCTCATTGTTCATCAATTATCAAATGCCTGTTAGCTCATAATACTGACGAGTGATTCGTTATATGGATTATTGTTATCATTATTATTAGATTATAAATGGATATTTGGGGTCTTGATAGAAATTGATTCTTGACCTTTGATATTTGGCGACTTTAGTGTTTTTAGGAGAGTGAATGGTGATTAAAATAAGATTAGATGAGAGAATTTTTGGTTAAGAGAGCGATATTAGTAGTAACCATACCAAACAATTGAAAGGTAGATAATCACTACCCTGAATTGAGTCGGGACTGATAAAGTTTCGTGTTAAACACGCGATATTTCTTGTAACATCATTTTTTATTTTTTTTTGAAAACTCAGCATCCAATCCAAGAATCAACTAATGGGGTTCTTTATCCCCTTTTCCCAAAAGAATGTTAGCTCAAGTACAAAGAAATATTTTGACTGAAGAAGTAATTCACGTTCAATATTTTTTTTTTATGCACAGGTGTGCACATTTCGGTTGATTGTGAAGAATGCAGCCTCCTTGCTTGGAAAGAAGGATCCTGTGAAGTTAGAAGCCGAAGCTTTGCTAGATAATCTTATAAGGTATATTCCACTTTCCAGCATCTATGTGTTGTAGCCTCTTAGAAGTCGTGGTTGGGCCTAACACAACCCCACAAAACCGGCTTGTGAGGTGAGAATTGCCCCCACTTATAAACACATTGTCAGGCCATCACCTATCCGATGTGGGACTCTTAACACACACCCTCACGACTAAAACTATTGGCTTGGTTCGTGGACATAAATGGTGGGTGGTCAGACAGCGGAAACCTGATAGCAGGTGACCCAATGGATCTTGGAGAGACTCTGATACCATCTTAGAAATCATGGTTGGGCCTAACACAACCCCACAAAACCGGCTTGTGAGGTGAGAATTGCCCCCACTTATAAACACATTGTCAGGCCATCACCTATCCGATGTGGGACTCTTAACATAGCCTACTGCATTAATTAGTGTCCATCAAATCCTTTTCTTTACAGTGAATATTTTGTTTTTTTAGTCGATGTGGTTCCAAGTATCTTCACTATTTGAGAAAATGTAAAGCAAATGATTGGACTGGATAAACTAATTTTACTTTATAGCTAAAGAAGCAAGATTATACCAATAAAATTGTTTTTGGTTCCACTTTTCTATATTATTGTATTTTTTGTCAAGTCTATGTATATATGATGCTCTATGAGCATCACATTTTTTTCTATTGAATAAACAATTTAAAGTGCATTATATATATTTGACACATTTAGTTTCCAGCATCTAGTTCTTCAGGTGAGCAGAAACTCCTGCCGAGCATATTAACTTTTGTTTCTTTTAATGTAAAAAGCTCTTGATGGCTATTTATTCTATTCCCAACTTCATTCTCTTTACCAATATGATGTAGGACAAAGGTAGGTCAAATATAGTTATATTTTAGTTTTGTTCACGTATGTTAACACAAGATACAACACGTGAGTTATCCTTCTCCAGTAGAAGGAGGAAGTCACAAAAGAAGAGCAATGTCTCCAAGAGAAGAAGAGAGAAAATGAAACAAGTGAGAAATGAAATGGTAAGGAGTGGCTATATATAAGGAGAAAAATTTAGAAGGGAGAGCCTTTACGACAAGCGGCCAAGTGTTTTGTCCCAATTCTCTTAGATAAAACTGATTAGAGCACATGGTAATAGTGGGCCTTCCACAATGATAATTAGTGAGACCGGAATTTCTTTTGAAGGTGAATTATCCTATTATAGTTAATAGTCCATCTCAAGATACAAGAACCATGTCCAATTAAATCAATTTCTACTCTTATGGTAATCGTACTTAAATTGAACCCTTCATGGTTATGTGATAATTCGCTGGCTTCTCAAAAGATCAAAGAGTTAGATCTTGGCAGTTGACAGTAAATAACATAGTTTCTATTCTATAGATTAAACGTTGGCTGCTACTTTTTTTTTGTTTGCTTCCCTTTAACTTTCCTATGTGCTAACTTCGTGTATTATGATACCTAAAGCATTATCTGCACTCTCTCTTGCTTTTTCCCTCTTTTTAATATCCTTTGATGCCAAAATGCATGCCAATTACCAAATTTCGTGACATATGACGGTAAATGCCTGTTTCCCATATTTCTCATATGCAGATCATTCGCCTCTATCAGTGGGCTGGCAAATGAAACCAACATTGAACTTGCATCAGATAGGTATATCTCTTCAATAATAGTGTCCAGGATAATCGGGTATACTATGTGATAATTTGAAATAAATTTCTTTATGCTATCATTTGGATAAAAACTAAACCTGTATTGTTGTCCTTTTTGCGTCTCCCTTTATTCAACTTCAAAGTTTTTGTTGCTTGTTATTTATGATTATCATTTCTGGCACCCCTAACTGAGATTATCAAATCAATGACTTGCCTCTGCAATCAATTTTTTTTACTTTCAGGAGCAAAATAGCAGATGCTGTATCAGATACAATATTATCTCTCGACAAATTTGAGCAAGGAATTAGGGATTGCCTCGAAATCTGACTGTAAATAACCTGTTCAACTTTTTGAAGTGGAAGGTTGATTTTGAAAATGTCATTTAAGTACGTGCTTCTGGCTTTGTCAATTAAGTACACGTTTTATTATATATACTTTCCTGATTTCTTATCTCTACTTTTTTTTTCCTTTCTAATTTTTTAAATTCTCTTTGGCAATACTGTCCTAACGTGGAAGGTTGGCACCTGGCTGTATCTATAGTCTAAAACTTTCATAACAAAACATGATATCAAGCATCATTAGATTACAATTTGATTTAAGCCACCTCACTTAGCTGAATATCATTCTTACCCTGAATTGAGCCACCTCATTTGCCGAACTGACATTGGCATTATTTGTAAGCGTGTATTAATACTTCTTCATCTGGATAACCCTCTGGTGAGAGCGGAATTTTTGTCGTCAATATGCTGACTGCTGAGAATATCAAATTATGCTTTTGCCCTGGTTAAGTTATCTACTTACTAGTTCTCTCAATCTAAAGAGAAGAAATGAAATGAAATGCATTTAATTCTCTCTTCTTCTATATACTTGTTTCCTATGTCTTCTATGCATTTAATTCTCAGAATAGTTTCTACAGGAAACACATGCTCTTTGCATTTCTTGTATTTCTTTCCTAGGAATTTCTAATTTGTTCTTTGTTGGGGCTTAGCCCTTGCATAAAACTCATCTCTAAATTCTTCTAAAAAATTCTCCAACCCCATTCTTTAAGTTCTTTACTGATTTGATTAAACTGAGTTTGATTTGGTTTTCTATCAGAGTAGACGTGTTTTTGAACTGGTTTGGTTGAATATAAATTATAAAATCGATTTGAAAACTGAAGAAAGTAACAATTTTTAGGGATGAAAAAAATGACAATTGAAATTTGATATTTTTTATATCGTACTATTTATTTATCTCCATTATTCTTCATCATATAATTGAAGAGAAAAATTATTTCATCAAGAAGGCAAAAATAAAGTTCGAATAATTTAGGTCAAAGGCTATTTCTAGCTTTTTTACCCCTGTTGTATTAAAAAAAGACTATTTTGCCCCGTCTAGCATTTTTTGCCAATAGTGTAGCAATTGTACGGGTGACAACACATGGACCAACAATAAGAATTAATTAAAAATGTAGTATGTAATCTCCATGTTCTATTCTACGAATCAGGACCGAATGACCGACTCCTTATTATGCGCAGAACTTTGATCGGGTGAACCAGAAGCTTCCACCAAGTACAAGCGACAGCATGGTGTTCCATCATCTGGATTGGTTTGTAATGACCTAGGCAAGCTGCGGAGCTTGTTGAAGAGATTTAACGGATCATTCAAGAGGCCAAAATGGGCATCTGGGTCTCCAATTTGTGAAAGTTTTACATGTGTGAAGCCAATAGATGGTAAAAGTTGGTCCGGCCAGTCACTGTAAAATTGGAATACTGAATTGGATAGCGTGGTTGATGACTTATTCATGAAGTCTGCTAGGATGACCGTGTGAGTTAAGACGCAATTGTTAGCTAAAATTCTCAGCAGTTGCATGGCGTTGGATTGGGCGAGGTAGTATAGGATACCTTCTAGAATCCAGACCGTGCTCTTCTGTGGTAAGAAACCTGCAATTTGAAGCTTTTCCATCCAATCATTTTCTCTTATGTCAGCTGCCACTCTGGTTAAGGATTTGGCCTTAGACATAATATGTTGTGACTCGTATGTTGATTCCTTAGCTGCTTGCAGAATAGTGCTTTTTACCTCCAAGACTTCTGCAAAGTCAACTTCAAAGACATCGCTGTCCTTTAAGCAACTCAAACGATATGCTCTTGTATCCATTCCTGCATCAAATTTTGCAAGAATACATATATATATTAGCTAGCTGAGATGATTATAATCTTTTCAAGTGCAGATCGTCATTGTTTCATTGTCAGTGATTATGATTAGCTGCTGGTCAGACTGGCTGTAATCCAAAATTGTCCTGTCTAATGATTGTTTGGGAATTGGGAGCTTAGGTGCTCCTATTAAAAATGTGCTGTTACAATTTAGTCGTGTCTAAAAGGCCATTTTGCCAAATATTTGCATCCCAAATTGACTAGGAATAGAATAAAAAAAAGATAGTATAAAAGATATCTTGTCTTAAAAGGTTTTAAATATGGTGTTACATTCATTTCTTGTGTGTTTTTGAAGGTTTAATTCACCCCCAAAAGTCTTCAATTTACTGGTCTACTGCTGTATTTGGGAGAACAGAATGCATCCGCGTTAGCTTCTGATAACTATGCAGATAATGGTACTTTGCTCAGCTAGCTGATCATTTAGCAATATTGATATTTACTATATAAAAATTTATTTAAAGAAGGTTAAGAACATGATTAGCTAAGTGTCTACAAACCTGCACCTAGGAGAACAACCTGTGCTTCTCTGCCATTCGGGGAACTGAGAACATCTTCCAGTCTAGAATCAAACCAAAGGGTTCTAACTGCAAGGATCACTCCAGAAGTTTCACGAGCATTGTTGAGATAGTCTTTTCTCATCTTTTCATGAAGGTTTCTCAAATAGGTCTCCCCTGCCAGCAAAGCAGCAAGTGGATCATGGATCACATGCTTCCACATAGCCCTTCCTGCGGCCGTTTGGCAAGCTGACCTTTGAAGGAAATCCCATTCCTTTTCAATTGTTGCGTGGACCTGTCGAACAGGGTCGGTATGTAACAAGTCTGGAAGGTTTAGCTCTGGCCATGCTTGGTTGTCTTGCAAGCCATTTACTTGATCAGACATGATTGTGTGTTACACAAAATAAGGGATTAAGAGGTTTGTGAAGAGGATAATGCATGTTATTTATATATAGAGGAGTTTAAAGAGGTTTGGGGTTGGGATAAGGAAAGAGAACCACACACAACCAACGCTTGAGAGATACTTAAATCGTATCCAGCTTATTTGCCTTAATGAAAGGCTAGGTAACAATGTAGTCCACGACTACCACAAGTACATGTTTCTGTTCTTTCCATGTCTTGCCTGTCCTTTTTTTCAAGTACAAAAAAAGTGACATTCTGTGGTTCCCATTACAAATTACTTTTTGCTAGATGTGGGTACCTTGACTACCTTCGCTTGTATAACAACAACTTATATAATTATTGGGCAAATAATCATTTTTGTTCCTAAATGTGTAACGGGTAGCCTTAATAGTCTTATAATGTATTGAAATTTTAAAATAGTCATAAATTATGCACTTCGTTAGTCAAAATAGTTTCTAACGTTAAAATAATCTCTCAATGTTGACAATAACTCTTTTTTTAAATTTTAAATGAATGATATGACAGTAAATAAGTATTTATGTGGACTGAAATGACGGTAAGTAAGTAATGGATTGGTATGACAACATTTACTACATTTTAACGTTATGAACTGTTTTGACCAACGTAGTGCACAATCAAAGATTATATTAGAATTTCGATATATTGAAGGACTATTTTGACTATTCGTTATACATTCAAAAACGAAAATGATTTTTTACCTTGTAATTATTACTCCTTCGATTAAGTTTATTTTTAAGGTCAATTTTATAAAACACAAATGAGATAAGTTTTGTAGCATGAAACAAGTCTTACTCTTATACCATGTGCGAGTGTGACAAGTCTTGCAAAATTTCTTCCTGCCATATTTAAGTTCATCTTCTATGGTGCATTAGGTCTTACTAAGAGATCAAATGTCATATAACGTGACTTATTTCCAATGGTAGAAAACAAACTTCTAAATGAGTGCAAATTAGATGAAATGCTTTTCTTTCTTTTTTTTCAAGTTTCTTACTCTTAATTAATAAGGATTTTTTTTTAGAGGAGCATTAATTTAGGAAAACTTAACATGGTCTTTTAACTTAATTTAAAGTTTTAAACAAAATATTAATTTATTTCAAAAAGTTTTTTTATCGTTCTAAACAACAACTATGCTGAATCTTTAGTGATTTTTCTTCTAAAACCATGAAGATTTGCTTTATTCTGGGCATCTTTTTTTTTAGGGAAAGATTATTCTGGGCATCTTTTGAAATTTAATTGGCTGGCGTGTCTTTACTTTGAAATTTTGGTGTAATTTCTTATCCCATTAATACGAAACTATAATTTTTTTATTCATCGAATACGCTAAAATAACATCCAAGTTCAAAAATAAAGTCAAAATGGCACCATAATTTAAAAGTAAAGATACAAAAACTAAAGCTTTTGTAATAGCACAATAGCCGGCCCTAGTTTTCTAGTGAGAGAAACTCCAACTTTTTTCTAAACTTTCTTTTTCTTTCGTTCATCAAGAATGAGTGGTTTTAGGTCATTTTTGACCTAGAATCACTCCTCTACATCTTTTTTCCTCTTCTTTTTTTCAATCTAAATAAGTGGTTTTCACATCTATCAAGTTTTTCCTTTTGTGCTTTTTGTGATTTCGTCGTCTAGGTGCGGCGTTGTGTTGTTCGTCGTCTCGTGCGACGTTTGATTTCGCGTCTTGTCGCAGTGTTTGTTCATTTCCTATTGAAAGATCTACATCAGTCAGTTACAAATTCAACTAATGATTTGGACGTCAACGTTGCAGATCCGGATGCATGGGTATTTCGGTGACTTAGGTTTTATCATGTTATTTGTAGGCATTTTGATGTTGTATGCTATTAACTTGGGTGCTGCGAGTTTGTTCGCAAATTCACCATTTACGTTTTTAGCAATGTTTGTATCTGATGTACTCTATCGATTTGAATGAATAAATATCGTTTTGTTTTTATTAAAAAAAAGGCTTAATTGATCGGTCCCTTAACTTATTTCTTTTATTCAATTTGGTCTCATAAGTCTTAATTTTCTCAAACACGTCCCTTAACTTATTTTTTTATTCAATTTGGTCCAATTTTGATAATTTTAATCCCCTAAGAAAAAAAGACCGTTGGATTACGGAGGTCTATAAGATTTTACAGTGTATCACCAATACCTAATTTATTTACTTTCTTCTTCATCATCACTAAACCCAGCAAATTTCATGATCTTCATCATAAAAATCCAGAAAAAATAAAAAATTAAATCCAATTTTATTATTTCTAATCCATCAATCTTTAAATCATCAATAAATTAAAAAACCCTTTTTCCTCCACTACGTTAATCTTAGATCCCTAATTCCCAATTTTGAAACCCAAATCCATTTCTTCCTCTATTACAATTTACAATCACCAACAACATACAATTATGGAAGTGGTGTCCCTTCTCACTTTAAACCCAATCACTCTCCCACTACTCACAAAATTCCCGACTGTCACCACCATAGATTATGTTAAAAAAGAAAACATCATGTGAAATGCTTTCCATGTTCCGAAGTCCACTCCCTCTTCTTCCTTCTTCATTTTGTTTCTTCTTCTTACATGTCCTACACTAATTGAAGCTGGAAAAAATCAATTGAAGTTGTTGCTGTTATTTCTGGGTTAAGCTGTATTTGTTTTTCTTTTTGGATTCTATAAATTGAAATGGGTTAAATTGAAAGTGGTGGTGGATGCTTCTCAACCATCATCTTCGCCGGATTCGATTTTGAGATTGTATGGTGTTGATGAAATTTTGAACTCGGATTCGATTTTGAACTTCGATGGGAAAATGATGGTTAAATCGAATTGAGTTTGCAGGTTGGGTGTTTAGGTCTGTTAGTTGAAAATTTCTAGATTAAAGTGGATATTAATTGGAGAGAAAATGATGCAAATTTAAATCTGGAAAAAATCCACGTGTTGCTGGGTTAATTTTATCGAATTTATCCGTGTTCTGTTTTTCAGGGGTCTTGCCTTGTGGTTCTTTGGTAGTGTTGTTTGGATGGGAACATTGGTTATGAGAAATGGTTTTTGTTTGAACAATGTTGAATGTTAAAGTTGTTGGAATGTGCTATGGTGACGGTGAGTGAGTGATTATGGGTATGGTTTTTTCCTGGGTTTAATTGATGAAGGATGAATGTAGATGAAGATGAGTGAAGAAGAAGAAAGGAAATAAATTTGGTGTTGGTGATACACTGTAAAAATTATAGACCTCCGTAATCCAACAGTCTCTTTTTTTAGAGAATTAAAATTATTAAAATTAGACCAAATTGAATAAAAGAAATAAGTTAAGGGACGTGTTTGACAAAGTTAAGATTTATGAGACCAAATTAAATAAAAGAAATAAGTTAAGGAACCAGCAGATCAATTAAGCCAAAAAAAAATAACAAATTAAATTTCAATATAATGCCACACTTAATGGTTTTGAACCAAAGGTCGTTAAAGCTCCAACTTTGTTCTCATTTAGAAAGATAAATGACTTATTTTTATCTAAAAGAAGTACAAGATTTGTTTGAGAGATCTTCGGTAGAATTTTGTTGTTAATGATGGTGATTCACCATAAGATATAATAGATTTACATATTCAAGGGTTAACTTCTCTAAAAAAAGATCAAAGGTATTTAAAAGAATAATAATAAGATTTATGGTGGATTATCTACAATGTTAGTGCATCTTAGATATTTATGATGAAAAATTGACGGAATAGACGACTTTGATAGACGGACAGAGACATAGTTAAGGAACCAATATGGACATCTTATTATTTAAGGGACCAAAACAAAGACTAATACCTCAAATTCGTCCTTGAATTTTAAAAAATCGGCCAAATTCCTCCTTGAATTTTGCGAAATAGTTATTTAGTCCTTGAATTTACAAAATGTCAATCAAATCAGTCCCTCCGTTAAGTTGGTTTGTTAACGGAGGTGACGTGTAACGTTAACCTCTTACAAGGCTTAACACGTCACATGCCATGCAAACAGGGACCAAATTGACTGATTTACAGAAAATTGTCAGGGACCAAATTGATGGATTTTCAGAAAATTGACAACGGATCTTTCTCCTCTTTCTCATTAACGGCTCTTTCTCCTCTTCCTCATTAACGGGTCTTTCTTCCTAAAATATATAAATTAGAAACCCTAATGTTATAATTTGTCACCTAGAGTTCAAAATCCCCCAAAATTCTTCCATGAATTGATGTCAATGTTCTTCCCCAATTCAAAAAACTTAAAACCCTAATTTTTTTGATTCAATTCGAAATCCAAAAATCAGTGGTTATTGTTGAAGATTTGATATTCAGAAATGATGGGTGGTGGACGTATGAGCAAAAACAGCTACTCCCACAACTTCATGAGTACAAGGACAGCAGGAATACCTAAGAAGAACAGGAGAAAGGATGGCAATGACGAACCTATTGGTGGAAGATGAGGACTGATAGGACATAACTCAAGAAATTGTGCAAAGCAAGGTGTGGCTAGGAGACCAAAGGATTTGATTGACACTGAGCCTGAAGAACAAGTACAAGGTAATGTGGCAGGTGTGGAAACTGTTGTTGAGAATGTTGCTACCGAGGTTCAACAAGAGAATGTTGCCACTGATAATGGACCTGCAACTGTTGTTGAGAATGTTGCTGCTGAGGTGCAACAAGAGAATGTTGCTACTGATAATGGACCTGTAACCGATGCAGTTTCTAGGCAGGTACGACTTTATCCAAAATATGGATCGATTTGATACTTACTGGCATAATTTGAGGACTAATTTGATGGATTTTGTTATAACTTAAGGACTGATGTGATTGATTTTATTTGCAAAGAATGGTTACAAGGAGATATGGCATGAGAGAACCAGTGATTTCAAATGACATGCATAAACAAACACCACTGAGGGGTCCTACTCCACAAAATCCAAATGCTCCTGGAGTTATTAGAGTTGCAAATCCAAATTACGGGCCATCCGCTTCTACTCAACCCCAATACATGGAGTTCATCCCAACTCCAGGATTTTCAAAGTATTGATGCTTTTTTAAGTTATGATTTTGGACTAGTTTAATTATTGCTTTTTGGACTTGTTTAGTTTATGCTTTTTTGGATATGTAATCACTCAAGAACATCAAATGATTTGATGACTTGATGGCTATGTAATGTTATTTTTTTGGCTATGTAATGACTTATGAGCATCAAATATATAACTTATGATGGTATGCAAATGTCTGTCTTTTTATAATCAATGTGTCTGTCTTTTACTTTTTACTTTGTTTAGCAAATGTATGCACCAAGGATCACAGTGACATCTGTTGTGGAAATTCAAGGACCTATTTGATGGTATTTTCACTAATTTGAGGATCGATATGATAGATATGCATACAATTCAAGGACCAATTTGACTGAATTTTTTTGACAAAAGGGTTTGATTCAATCATTGACAACCTCTTTTCATTACAACATTACATGGACCTGGCACAATACAATAGCATTTTAAACAACTCAATCAAACATAATACTCCTATCAATATCTTAATCAAGTTAAGCTCACTTCCTACACAATCAACTTTATCCATCAACCTTGCCTT
>Ga0315915_1000126_pt1 | contig 58006 bp, 33 predicted proteins | sample MpolbnodulesMG_FD_207738 | JGI IMG/M metagenome (GOLD analysis project Ga0315915, IMG submission 207738) | Medicago polymorpha root nodule microbial communities from Los Angeles, California, United States - branched nodules | ecosystem: Host-associated > Plants > Roots > Nodule | place: USA... | reverse complement strand
ATTTAGTCATATTTTGCACTATTGGACTATTTACAATATTATATTAGTTTACATATGTCATGTAAATAATAAATTTTATTTAATTTTAATTTTAGGTAAACTCGTACGAGTTCTCGAGTCGAGTTTAAAAACGAGTTGAGGTAAACTCTCGAGTTGTAAAACTTTGGTCACAAATGACTCGGCAATAAGAATAAACGTTTTTTACTCTATTTTTTAAATTGGAGGAATAAAACATGTTCCGGTAAATCCACATTAAAGCATAGGTAAAGGTAAACGGACAATGCAGTCAGTCAAATCAACACAAGTGAATCAAACATCTAGTCAATCCTAACAAACGAACACCAATTACGAGCATAACGCAGCACACTTGCCTACATACAAAAAACAAATGCAAAAAAAAAAATGATGTATGAACGTTTGAAATACTAACCAAATGTTCCCACAACATGCTTTCTTTAATTTAGTTCATGTTGCAGCCATGGTGGTATTCTTTGTCCACACAATATGTTTGACCTTAACTTTCTTAGAATAACCTTTTGGTGAATATAATTATGCTGCAAATACATTTTTATTACTATACCCTTTATTTAAGAAGTAGGGTTTGTAATTGTAAAGACACATTGTGTGTGAGAGGGTGGCCTAGTTTCCGATGTGAAAAATGTGTTTTGGGACTTGACGAAATTCTTAGCAAGGGTAAGTAAGTTAATTTTCTAATCACTACAAGAATCGCTCGACCCATTACCAATCCAAACTATGCAAGTGAAATGTGGAGAAGTATTATTTCTCCTAAAGAAAAGCATCTCAAAATTTTCACGTATCAGATCTCCTGCTTTATAGGAAAGAGGGTGGAGGATGGTATTTGTTTCGTAGAATTGTGATGTTACCGCAATATCATCACGAACCTACTAAGCAAATACCCTCCTCCACCTCTTTCTATTTTAACCATCCACTTATATTTTGTAGTAGGAATTCGATTCATGAAAATTTGGGGATGTTTTCCTTCGCAGAAAATAGCACGTCTCTTTTCTTCCCCAAATTTGGTTACCAATTGATTGACCAACATTTGAATATCAAATTGCAGTACTAAAAGAGCCAGTTTTGAACTTCTGATAGATTTCTCAACAATCACATTTGGATAGTGAGTAGTGACAGAGTTGCAACTCAACTCAGCATTTTTTCATGCAGCCTATCATGAATTTTCCTAGCCCTTGTATTCCTAACAAATTATATTATATTTCGTTAAATTTGCAAACAAGCAACCAATTCAAATTGTCTCATTCCAACACAATTTAGTATTAATTCAAGAAGGCCTTAAAATATATCACAATCAGATTGTGACAAAACTCTTATGTCGAGAGAAGACATTTGTAACCTTTACATTATCTTCAAAATTGCATAGATATTTAAGCTCCAACTAAGAGCAACATCCCTAGAAATGAAAATGAAAAATAAGTTCTAAAACTACAATTCTCCAGGTTACCCCTCACAAATGAATAAAAAATTTCCACTATTGCAGCTCTTAAGAAACAAAAGTTCTGTGTTCGTTAAAAATATAGAAGAGTCGCATCTTTGAGAAATTCACCCTATTGTATCGCACGGCTGAACCTATCAGGTCTCGTCATACTGCATCATGCAATTCTTGAGGATGAAGGAATCTATTCATTTGCTGTCCCTGAACACAAGCTGGTCATGCTAAAATCAAGCTTGATCCTTTGTCTCCGACATCTTGGTAAGGATGCACTTCCTAAGCAAAAGACCTCGGAGTTGGTTGTATTGATAATCTCTCTGTTAAAAGGGTTTAAAAGAGAAAACAAATAAGGCTTAAAAGTGTCAGAACGAAGCATACACTTCATCGGAATGAATAGTACAATTCTATACCATAGGATTATCATTCAGAATCAGGATAGTTATAAAGACACTTTGTACAATAGAATTAACAAGTATATATACAAAAACAAGAAATATATTAGAATCATCTTTCTCGGAAATCAGCTAAGTTTTTTAAAACCTACAGAATTCAGAAATAAATTCAATGAACATTCTCCGTAAACAAATGTCGCAGTGATGGAGAGGAAACAAAGTAGAATTATTTCAGGAAATATCTTAGCTTAAAGCTTGCTTAGAGTAAAAAACAATCCCATATCACAGCCCGTTGAAATCACATCACGCAACTAACATGGAAAAATAAAGAGAAGTGCGGCTCAAAGTCGTATCAACTAGTCATCACTCATCATATAAAAGAAATTGATGTCTGTATAAATAAGCAAAAGATGTGACATACTTATCAGTTCATAAGTAACAATCATTGTTGTTCCATAAAGTGACATATTCAAAAATCTTGGTCCGAACCCTCTGTAAAATCCCCACCATCCATCTTCCTTAAGGAGAGTTCTTGCTGTCTTCAGTACTGATGGTCTTCCAGAACCATAGTTGTCCATAACCTATGTGAAAATTAAATAAAAGTGACACATCCAAAACAACCATATTAAAGTCAAAACCATAAATTAACAGTATGTACTTGACAAAAGAAATACCAATTGATTGATTGAGTAAAAAATGAATATCAATCCGAAGTTCTAAATGAGACAGATTGGAGAGGAATTTGGATATGGTGCAGTAATTGTGTCACACAATTTTCTATCTCAACTGTCCGAGACCTCAAATTAACGATTGAGTAAGTTTAAAACTAATTTTGCTATTGAGTAATATAAACTGTCCATCTCATACATCTTTTACAGCATGAAAACACCTGTTTTTCACACTACAAGGAATCCCAGGTCTGTTTGGATAGATTTTTCAACAAGAACTGAGTTTTGTCCAATAAAAGCTTCTCATAAGGGTTGAATTAACTTCAGCATCTCGACTTTTCAAGAATTCCTCCTAAACTTCGCCAATAAACACTTGTAAGCTTATAAGAGCTTTTTCATTAATGAAATCATAAATGTATTTTGATTGAGAAACTCTTATAAACTAGAAACTATCCAAACAAGTCCAAAATCTTTTTCTTTAACTGCAGAAACCCAAGAAACACAGTTTTATATACCTGAAGTCGTGTTTTTACAGTATCTATGGGAGTAGTGATAACAGATGAACAAGCACCAGCTACCATCCCAGCAGTAGCTTGAACTGTCACCATTTCCACATGTGAAGGCTTCTCCTCCATATCATCTTTGTAGCCTAAACTCCTACAGCCAATAGCCATATATAATTTACTACCATGATAGGAAGAAAGCAACTTTAGAAACTTAAATATTTAGTAGATAATTCCGAGACATCAATGTACCTCCAAATTATGTGTTGTGCTGCCCCATATGAACCCCACCAAAGTGCAGATGCAGGGGACTGCGATACAGCCGTTAATCCAAAACCTCTGTACAAGCCACGAACACCCTCAGCATGTACTACTCTTCGGATAACATCAAATGGTCCTCTACAACATGTAGTTCCAGGAAGACCTTGAACCATTAACCTTTGGCAAATCTGAGAAAACATTAACCAAAATTATTCACAATGATCAATCAAGATTAAAGGACCTGTGCAAAAACAAGTCAATTTTTCACTTGTCCATAAAAATACAAGTCTGACACATCCCCATTAGTACTTTTCAACAAGTTTTAAATAGAAGGTTTACAATCGCAATTGCTACCACAATGTCAATGTTTTCTAGATCATTGTGATTGCAATGACAACAACACAGCAGCCGCATTTGTTAGCAATTCTCCACAATATCAAATCTGTGATATGACTATGAGTATGACCACATCAAAAACATGTTGGCGCAATTGTGGCCACAATGTCAAGGTTTTCTAGACCTTCGTAATTGCATTGACAACAATTGCGGTCGCATCAACTGCATTTGTCAGAAATTCTTTGCAATATCAAAAACCATGATACAAATATGACCACAGCAAAAACATGCAGTCACAGTTGCTGCCACAATGTCAAGGTTTTCTGGACCTTTGCGAATGCATTGACAGCAACCGCAGTCACATCAATCAGCCACATTTGTCAGTAATTTTTCACAGAATAAAAAATCATGGCATAACCTATGACCACGACAAAAACACTGCCGTTTTTTAGAAATAACATACTAACAGTTCATGACTAGTTCAGCTACCGTAATTCCTAAAATGTCCGTATATAGTCGTAATATTTGTCTACCAATGGAAAAGCAAATTGAAAGCATCTATAAAATTTTACTTACCACATCCAACGGTACAAAGTAGACACAAGAAACCAAATTTGAAACCATGCCAGCTACTCCATTTGCAAGGCCAATACGTGATGCTTCTGGAATATCACTACCTTGAGTTTGTTTCAACATAAAATCCTTTGACATCTCAAGAGATGTAAGGGCTAAAACCCTACCAGGCATTGATCCAATAGCAGAAGTTCCAAAACCTCTAAAGATTCCAGGAATTCCATCACTCCTCAAAATGTGAGTGAACACTGAGGCTCCCTTCATGTTGGAAAGTCCTGAAGTAGCTACTTGCATTCTTGTTTTCACCACTGCAGTTGGATGAAGTAATGCTGATTGAGCTGTGAAGAGTATTGCACCAATGATGTGGAACCTAGTCTTATCCAACCTAATTCAAAAATCGTCGTCAAAAAAAAGGAAGGAAAAAAACTTAGTTCAAGGCCAACTTTTAACTTTGTAGTGTACTAAACTAGAAGTGATATAATCAAATGGTTGGACACGAGGTTATTGCGCTTGGATTAAGGTTGAATAGTTTGATTAGTTTCAAGATTTGAAATGTAGTTAGAATAAACATTGATCAAACTTTACTTAGCACTCAATCGAACTTCAGAGATAACTAAGAGCCTGTTTGGATTTGCTTATTAAGCTTATCTACCGACATAAGCTTTGAGAGACTAGTTTGAAAAATTAATGAAAAGAGCTTATGACATTGTTCCTTTCGGCTTATTTTCACTAGTTCTCTAGGAAAACCAAAGAAAATAGCTTATTTATACAAAATCAGTTTAAAGCTTTAGATATACAAATAGTTTATAATTATATATCAGCGTTGATCACGACAGGCATTTGTGCTATAAACTGCAAATAATGATTCACATGTATGTTCTCCAATCTGCTAAAATTGGATGGACTCGCCGTGATTCCAAACATGCACGGACATGTTTAGACCAGACGTATTGTGGTGTCTGACACTCCTATAACATTTGTATGACACGTGTTGGACAATTAAAACAGATGTCCTAAATAAAATTGTTTTTTAATGTCCTTTGACCAATGTACGACACCTATATAACACTTGTAAGATGGTGTGTCGGTCGAGTAGAGGTGTAGATAGTTATTGTTATTTTGAGTTACCTGTCCCAGTTGATGTCTGTATCAGAGAGCGCGAACTGTGGAGTGGTGGCTGCCTCGGTGTCCATGGCTACGAAACTTTCTTGCTATATTATGTCTGTTTCTCACAGAGATGAATAAAACACTCTGTTTCTTTTTTCTTTCGTGTTTTCTCGAACTCGTATCGTTGAAGATTAGTAACAACGGAACATTTAAGCGAAAGAAGCGAGACGGTTGGTGTAACTAGGTCTTTTAGGAGACTATTGTTAACCGCCTGCATAGAATGTTCAAGTCTTTTTGGTGTTTTCTAGTTTATATATTTTTAAATTAAATTAAATAAAAAAGGTGTTTTCAAGAGTTAGTATTTATACTTATTATAGTATGTAGGAAATTGTATCCTCGTGAGTTTAACTTGGTATGGACAATACATAATATATACAATCTATACAAGGTTTAGGATTCAAAGTCTGGCTACCACCAAAAAAATACTCTAGTTGTCCTTCAACCTTTGTGTGGACAGTTGTGTATAGGTTTAATGTTTTTTCCTTCAACCTTTACGTGGACAATTGTCCTTTAGACTACATTTGGATTGATGGAGTGAGATAGAGTGAGACATAATGGAATGATAAATAATTGAGTTTTATTATTTGAATTTGCAAAATGTAAGTAGAATAGAATGGAACACAATGGAATCATATCATTCCATTATTTATGAGTTCCATTCCATTGCATACATCCCAAATTGAGGGGAATGAAAATTTGGAGAAAATGGTGGTATTGGGTGGAATGGATTCCATCATGCTTCATTCCATTCCATTCATTTTTTACAAAACCAAACAATGGAATATGTGCTCATCCCACTCCATTCCATTCCATTTCGTCTCATACCACCAATCCAAACAGACCCTTAGGAAATTAGGGGCAATTGTAGTTGTCAAGAGACAATTGTAGTGTTAAAGGGACATTTGTGTGCATATTATGAGAAATTCCATTAGATCTGAACCAGATGGTCCATATCACTTTAAGTTTCACTATCTGTGTGAGGTCTTGCATGAGATGCATATCATGATCTCTATAAGCTTTGTACAAAGAGCCACTTAAAACATATTTTGGGTATGGCCTTAGCTTAGATCGGAACATATAATTTCATAAGTTCAATAATCATAAATCAAATATAGATATTGTAGATACCAACAATGAGTTGCTCCGGGCGGTAAGATATTTGGAATGGAAAAAAATTGGTTTCCACTAAAATGTTAGTAAATTTAGTACTTATTAATAGATATATATAACAAATTATGAGTTTTTTTAACCGTGCAAAACGAAATATATTAACCAAAGCAAAGAGTTCTGCCTCCATAAGGAGTGCAAGGATAAAAATCAAGATTACAAAAGCTAATTACGGTATCAAAACAACGAACAACAAGCCTTCAAGCTGAAAAACTACGAGACAAAACTAATAAACAAAATCGGATTAAGCTGCTAAATATGAAGATAAAAAGCTGTTGGGTTTTTGTATTGTGATTGGCCACATTTTGTCAAAACAAGTATTCTAGCAAGATGTTGGACAAGATATCTTGACATGTTGGTACAACATCATAGTGTGCCTTGTTTTCGCATTCTTCGAAGATTTGTTTTAAGCGTGAGATCACTGAAGATTCTATGAAGATATGACTCACGTATATTGTGGTCAAAGAAACGTATCTTTCTAGAAGTAGCAAAGTTCGGTTTAAGCTTTGTCGTGTTTCCTAAGAATGGATGTCAAAACATTTAAGGAAACAATGTACATGCTTCCAGAATACTGTGTTGAAGACCGCATTGGATCAGCTATTTGTTTAGCTTGGAATGTTCATCAAGCCCATGCTATTCCCAGGCTATATAAAGGAAGATTCTAAACCTAAGAAGACCACTAAAGCCGTATAAGTGAAAGTGTCAATTAGGATTTTAGTCTGTTCATTGTTGTTTGTGAGCCATTCTTGTATCACCTTGATGCTAGAGTTGGATTGATAGTTGAGTTGTAACTATGAATCGCTCGTGAGCTTTTAAGCAAGAGTGGATTATGTTTATTGGAGTGTGTCTCCTCTTTGATTGTATTTGTTGTAATCACAGGTTGTGAGATTGAGAGGAAGTGAGATTGGATCTCGTATTTGTGAGTCATTCTTGTACCACCGAAGGTTGTTTACATAGGACATTCATGGCCACTCTTAGTCTCATGTACCTTCACCAGTTTTCATAGTTATTCTCATAATCATACTTTTCAAGCTTGCCTACATGGTTTCCTTATAAGATTCTCATTGATTTGTCAGGAATCTGAATGGGAGATTGTGAACTTGCACCCATAATTCAATCGTGTCTAGGGTATGATATAAGGATATTTCCCCACCGAGACATTGCCCTAGATAAGTGGGAAGTTGTAAAAAAATCCATGGTCCTTGTTGGACAATTTGTTTCATGTATGCGTAATTGAAAAATTGGAACATGAAACGACCAGGGTCCGTTAAGGAGATATCCACTTGATTTTTTTTGTTTTCATAGTGATGACATACATGTTTTAAATGTATGGAAACAAACATGTTTGTTGGTTAGGAGGCGACCAATAAGACACTAGTTTGAAGGGTGTTCTCTGAGCATTAGCATCGGGGACAATGTTTTGGGTAGAAGTGGACATGATGAGAAGTAAAACAGCAAAATTGTTGTACTTTTGTGATGTAATGCAATAAAGGTTGTATGGAATTTGGTGATAAGAAACAGACTGCACAGAGCCTCTATTTATATAACCATGGTCCTGAAATGCTTCTAGAATTTTCTCAAGCAAATCAATGTGCCAAAACATATAAGGGAAATCCTTTAATAAAAAACCAACCATTAACAACTTTTTAATGCTAATAACTATGTTGTTTTCAAGTACGACATTGATATGGCAACAAAGTACTCCAGTATTCCAATAGTCCAGGAAAGAAAAACTAATTCATGCAAAAAGTGTTCGAGTTCCTGAAAGTTGATATCTGCATCCTCCAAAATGGAAACAAAATCTTGCTTATAAAGGCTTAGGATTCATGTCGCCCATATCCCAACAAAGAGAATAAACTGATGCCAATATATATGAGTCATGGATCCACAAAATCCTCATAATTGAATGACAATTAAGTTACAGTCAATTACACAATATAAGGGCCACCTGTAAACCCTCTTCACCCTACCTCCCTGCACTTTATCACTCATCATGGCGTAAATTTGCCAACAATTGAGAAAATACTTAGCAAATTAAAAATACTGCATGATAATGCCTTTGATTGCACAGTTTGTGCCGCATACTACAGGATATCAGAAAACGAAATTGCATACCTGCTGAAATGTACCATGGATAGGCAAGGAAAGCCAATAAGCTTGTGCCACATAAGTAGTAGAAAATTGATTAACATCCTGTTGGATCATCATGGTTATGCACTCACTGTAACACCCAAGATTGTCGAAGACGGGGAATGGTTGTTGGTGCACAAGGCACCACAATGAGCGGCTCCCGACAACTTCTAGACGAAACTGTGCACGTGAGGACAAAACACACTAAAAAGACTCGTGTTGATTTGTGGGGTCAATCGACAATCCTAAAAGCAGTCTTTTTAGGATTGCCGACTGACCCCACAAATCAACATGAGTCTTTTCAGCGTGTTTTGTGCCCACTCGCACGGTTTCTGGGAAACTTCCCAGAAGGTCACCCATCCCAAAATTGCTCCAAGTGAAGCACGCTTAACTGTGGAGTTCTTATGGTATGAGCTATCGAAAAGAAGATGCATCTTATTGATATAGGTAGTACCAAACAATTCTTATTAGCCTTCCTTCAACCATGCAGTCCCATACCTGCACGGCCTCATGATCCCTCTCATTTCGGTGTGATTCAGTTCGTCTAGAAGCTGTCGGAAGCCGCTCATTGTCGTGCCTTGTGCACCAGCGACCACTCCCCGTCCTCGTCAACCTTGGGTGTTACACTCACTGACTGTTGCATCTACAAAGACAAACCATATAGAAGGCATAAATCCTGCAAGAAGAATATACGTGATCTTGCTGGTGAGAAAATCTGAGTCTCTACCTCTCCTTAACACCATAACCTGCTTGCTTAGTTTTCCACTTGCAAAAGCACTGATTTTCTTCTGCAGACCTTCATGTAATTTTACAAAACCACGTCATGGATTGTCTGAACAAAATAAACCCGAGTGCATCTAGGAGACATTGTACAGACCTTCAAGAGGGAAAATATGATTGGAGACAACAATGACATTTTGGTGAGACATTAGCTCACTACCATGCACATGATAGCGATGATAATAGTAAAAACAGGAGCATACTACTTTAACTGAACGCTTCAGCTCGTTTGCAATAAATCTTGCATATTATTAATAAATGCCGTATAACAGTGCCAAATATTCACCATATAGTATACCTATAAAGTAGATATATTGTTTTTATGTTAATTTTAAATTGAGATATATTCCTTGGCAAAATAAGATCCAAGGGTCGAATAATAAGTAGCGAACACCGCATAAACACGCAACCAACGATCACAACCATCGAAAAGTCGATCATAATTTCCCAATCCAACGGCCGCAATACTCCATCTCTCTATTGCATTCCCCTCTTCTACTACTATTCTTCAACCCTAATTTAAACCAAAACAATTCATTCTTTCAAGAAACCAAACGCTGCCTCTGTTCTGGTTCTCACTCTTCACTTTCAATCTTTCACGCGAATCATGAACACTACCTTCTAGATTCTCACAAAACCCAAGGTATTATAAACTTTATAATCTTTTTCTTTTTTATGGTTCACTAATTCACGATTTCGCTTTTCTTTTGTAATTATTCTTTTTTTTCTTGAAGAATGATAAATTTGTTTAGGATTAGTGATTTTAGGTTTTTTGTTTTTTATTAATCTGGGTTAAAATCAGGATTCAGAATATTATATTGTTATGTTTTATGATTGTAGAGATTGATAGATAGAGATATACAGTGTTTGAATATGACAACAACAGAGGCAGCTGGTCCTAGATATGCACCTGACGATCCTACGTTACCGACGCCGTGGAAAGGTTTGATTGATGGAAGTACTGGTTTGTTGTATTATTGGAATCCCGAAACTAATGTTACTCAATATGAAAAGCCGGGGCCGGTGAATCCGCCCGCTCCTGCGGCTTCTACGCCGAGCTTGGCACCTATTCCGGTGGCTCATTCCGTGCAACAACAGCATGGGCAAGGGCAGCAGATGATGCAAGTGCAGCAGCCTTCCCAACAACAGCAGGGGGGTCATTATGGTCAAGGGATGCCGCAGCAGCAGAGTCCTCATGTGGCGCAGGCGGCCACTCAGCAGCAGTCTTCTCAGGCTGCTCAGCCTGTGCAGCCGCAACCGGTGCAACAATCTGGGTTACACCAAGGTAGACTGCAGATGATGCAGCCTCAGGGGCAGCAGATGATGCAGTATCAAGGACAGCAGCAATATCAGCAAATGCATCATCAGATGCCTCCGCAGGCGATTCCTCGTCCACAACAATTTGGACAAGGAAATTCTCAGGATCACGGTTCGCAGCTTGTGCAACCGCAAGCGCCGCAATTTACTCCTCAGAATATGCATTATATGGGATATCAACAAAACATGATTTCACCTAGGCAACCTAACTCACAGCAGATTCAGCCGAACATGCACCCATCTGGGCAACCGAACCCCCAGCAGAATCAGCATAATATACATAACCAGCCTTTTGAAAATCAACAAGATTTTAAACCAGCAATGCCGAAGATGGAGGAAGCAGAGTTTAAAAATGGAAGCCAAGTTGGTTTCTCACCGTCACAGTATCCACAAAGGAGTGGCTTGCCTGTTCAAAACAACCAAAACATTCCTGCTGAAGTTAGTTCCGGTCAGGGGCCTAATGCAGGTGTTAATGCTGGCCAACCACAACAGTTTAGGGGCTTTTCAGGCGGCATACAACAGCCTACCCCGACAATGCAGTCACAGCAGGGTGGTTCTGATTTATTTTACCAACATGGTCCTAACTTTCAGAACCAGATGAGTCCAGGAATGATGCATGGTCATCCATCCAATGTGCATCCTGTTGCACAAAAGATGGGACACGAGGACAATGTACATGGTAGAGGTGGAAATGACTATTATTATAATTCTAATAAAGAGATGCCGCCAATGGGTCGTCAGCAGCCAGATATGACCCAAATGCCGATTCCCAGAAATCCGCAGGTACCTTTTCTTTTAATATCTATTGAAGTTTAATTCATTGCTTCAATTTTCCATTTTTATAAAACGACAAAAACCAAATGTCGTCCCACTTGGCGAAGTTAGTTACATGAATTGAACAATGATTTAATGCTATGTTATGTATTAATTCTAAAGATCGACACTTTTACCTATATATCTATATATTTTAACTTTGAATTGCTGCGTATATTATGTGCGGTTGGTTTTTTATGGTTAGACTGATGTTTTCAATTTATTTTAATAAATTTATTTCAATCTATTTAGCAAAATGTTATCAACAGCTTAAAATAATAAAATAACAAGTTAATATTTGGAAACCCTCATTGTCTCTGCCATCCCACAAAATGATGCATTTGTCTGAAAACTAAAGTTAATGTTGCACTTTTCTGAAAACTTCATTTATATTTCCATTCGAACACGATAAATCAAGAGTATTGGCTTGGAGATAATTTATGCACTTTTAGGGCAAAAATCTCAAAATTGAAGTAACCAAAAGACACCCAAAAGAATTCCTAAAGCATTGTTCCTCTAGCTAGTCACACGGTGCTCGTGTGCCTTAGAAGTAGTTTTTCAATTTGACCACCTCAACACTGTTTTGTGTTGATAATGCATGTTTCAAAGCTTCATCTGTTTTCTGATTGTTTGTATGTATTAAGTTGATTTTTCATTGTATTCCTCCTGATAATGCTTGTTTGATATTCTAATGAAATATGTTACTTATTGATGATTCTATAAAACATCCTTGCAGGATATGAGGATTGGCAATTCCCCTTTTCAAAATAATGTCCCCAGTGGAAATGGAAGTGGTATTACTGGGAATGCTATGAGTAACATGTTCACTCCTCCAATAGGAGGACCTTCTGCTCTTTCAAGTAACTCTTTTACGAGGCCTCCTTATGGTGGATCTTCGGATGTTACTGATCTCTCAGCAGCTGAATTATACTGTCAGCAACATGAAGTTACAGCATCGGTCTGTGCTATTCCTTTTGCAGTTGTGAATGCTACCTATTTTAATATCTTGATACAAATAATATATGGGCCAGGCCTTCCCTTCTCACCAGGCATTTTTGATATTATGATTTGCGTATATATTAGAATTAAGATGCTCCAAAGGAGAGGAGAGAACAATCAGTTTTATAGCTTTAGATTAGATTTTGCATATGTAATATGTTAAGTTATAGATGGTTTGTGCTTTTCATATATTTATTTTATGAGTTGTTTCTCAGTATTTACCGCTTATTGGACAGGGTGACAACATTCCACCCCCATTCATGACATTTGATTCTACCGGGTTCCCTCCGGAGATATTGCAAGAGGTAAGTTTATTCTGTCTTGTTATATGGTATTGGATGCTTTGGTGCTTCTAGAAAAGTAATGGTTTTCCACTTGCACTCCTCTTCATCACTGTTTTAACTTAAATTTTACTTTTAAACTCTTGTCGCAGGTGCGATATCTGCTCCAGAGCTGAGCATATGTCGTACGCTGCACTGCTAATCTGCTATTGGCACAATTACACGTGCAACTACTATCCTGATTTTTGGAGCCTGCGAAAAGGATGGCTGGAGCCTTTCATGGGCATCTTATATAAGTCTGGATGACCCTTCATTCAAATTTCAGCGTATGAGACCTGGGATTTGTTGCTTATTGGCTCCGCCTCTTATGTCTTTTTTGCCTTTTTTTATTGCCTCAAGTTGCTTCAGTAAGCAACCACAACCTATGTGTCCTTTTGTTCATTGTATGCTAAATTGTCTGTCGTTCAAACCGTTGAATGCACTTGTGTTTTCTTAATCTAAAGGTGATGGATGTGTGCACTGTTAAGTGGTCTGATTGCCTGTCATATATGCTTTGATTTTAGGTGTGTTCAGCGGGCTTCTCAAATCCAACACCAATACAGGCTCAAACATGGCCTATTGCTCTACAAGGTAGAGACATAGTGGCAATTGCCAAAACAGGTTCTGGAAAAACACTAGGCTACTTAATGCCAGCCTTCATTCTTCTTAGGCAGCGACGCAATAATTCTCTGAATGGCCCGACCGTTTTGGTTTTGGCTCCAACACGTGAACTTGCAACACAGATCCAAGAGGAGGTCTTCAAATTTGCACGGTCTTCAAGAGTATCTTGCACGGTCTGTTATGAACATTTTTATCATTTTTGTGGGTAGAGTTAAGTTTATTTATATTGGCTTTCATCAGTTGGTGTTCCTCTTGATATTGTTTCCCTTTGCAGTGCTTGTATGGTGGAGCGCCTAAAGCCCTTCAGCTAAAAGAGTTAGATCGGGGGGCAGACATTGTTGTTGCCACGCCTGGCAGGCTCAATGATATACTTGAAATGAAAAAAATTGACTTTGGGCAAGTTTCACTCCTTGTGCTTGATGAGGCTGACCGGATGCTTGATATGGGTTTTGAGCCTCAAATCCGTAAGATTGTGAATGAGATTCCACCACGTAGACAAACTCTCATGTATACTGCAACCTGGCCAAAAGAAGTTAGAAAAATTGCAGGCGATCTTCTTGTAAATCCTGTTCAAGTTAACATTGGAAATGTAGATGAGCTTGCTGCAAATAAATCTATCACACAGGTATTCAATTAATGCCCACTCGTTTTGAAACTAAACCAAGGTTTTGATTTAATTAGTTATTTATTTATTTTTATCTTGCTTTGTCAATGCTTTGAAATGTCAATGTTTCCATTGTGATCAATTTGTATTTTATTCTGTGACTATTAATTGCTGATTTCTCATAAGTCTGGAAGTATCATATATAATAATGAATATATCGTTCTATGGTGATAGGAATTTTCAGGATCAATAATGATATGAAAACCATATTTTCTGGTTTGAGCGGAGTGAAATGTAGATTTCAGGGTTTTATTTCTCATTGTGTGTTATGTATATCTGAAATCTAAATACAGGAATACCATTTCAAATCTTTCAAAGTACAATTTGACTTTTTGGTATTTGTTGAAGTTTCCAAAATGGAGCATGTATTCAAAAGTAATTTTTCACAAAGTTTGGATTTTATTGACAGTTGTTAAACACTTAAACTTTTAGTTGATTTAGGCTTGTGTCTCCTACTGCAATTTATATTTTCTATTTAATTCAACACTTGATCCATGTCTTCAAATGTAGTTTTCCACCAAGTTTGGATTTTGTTGACAGTTGTAAAACCCTGAAACTTTTAGTTCATTTAGGCTTGTGTCTCCTACTGCAATTTATATTTTCCATTCATTTCATCGCTTGATTTAAAGGCATTTTCTATTGGGCCATTAAATACATTTAGCGTTCATAAAGACTGTATCTTCATCATCATACTGGGTGTGGATTTATTTATTTTTAACAGTCCTGTATTCCATTTAAGCAACTAATTGTAATAAAAGGGCAACCCTTGGAATAACATTAAGATTGCTGCTTTAATGATCTGGTGGTCGTTGGTTCAAATCTAGAAAACAACCTGTCTTCGAGATTAAGGTTGCACTCATTATTTTTTGGTGGGGGAGGCAAACTCACCTCTTAGCGAAGATACATTTTTTCAGTTCTTTAATATAAGAAAAAAGCTGTGACACGTTACACTTCAGGTCCACTTAAAAGGGATATGTAAACTGGCAGCATGTTGAAATTGATAAACATCCTGTTAATTGGAATTGGGTATATCTGATCTCTTTTAGTTGCCCTTTTCTAGGATATATAATCATGACATTATCTTTCCAGCTTAGCTAGATTGTATTGCTTCGTTTATGTGTTTTACTTGCTATACCCTTGTATTCTGACATCTATTTGCTGCCAACCATCTGTTTTAGGTGCATGTATAATAATTTTGTTTTGTTTTCTTGGTGAGTTAAATTCCTTCTTTCCCTTCATAAAAATGATTTGTGAACTGGCAGTATGTTGAAGTTGTCCCACAAATGGAGAAACAACGGCGTCTAGAGCAGATCCTCAGATCCCAGGAACGGGGTTCTAAGATCATAATATTTTGTTCCACAAAGAAGTTATGTGATCAGCTTGCCCGTAGTATTGGCCGAACTTTTGGGGCTGCTGCAATTCACGGTGATAAGTCTCAAGGTGAGAGAGACTGGGTTTTAGGCCAATTCCGGACTGGGAAGTCTCCAATTTTGGTTGCCACCGATGTTGCTGCTCGTGGTCTTGATATTAAGGACATAAGGTTAGTTTCTTTGTATGTAAGGTGTTTATTCTTAAGTTTATTCATGAAGCAGGCATTTTAACATTTTATATGGCATGTGCATGTGCTAGATAATGATGATCCTATTAGTTGTATTGTGTCCTTGGCTTTGTTTGGACGTTATATGAAGCATTTTTCTTACAATTTTGTGACCTTTTTACATTATAGGGTGGTGATCAACTATGATTTCCCCAATGGTGTTGAGGACTATGTACATCGAATTGGAAGAACTGGAAGGGCAGGTGCTACTGGAATGGCATATACCTTTTTCTCTGAGCAAGATTGGAAACATGCAGGTGATTTAATCAAAGTTTTGGAGGGTGCTAACCAGCATGTGCTTCCAGAGTTAAGACAGATTGCTTCACGTGGGCCACCAAGCTTTGGAAAGGATAGGGGCGGGATGAATCGGTTTGACTCTGGTGGTGGCGGTGGGCGCTGGGAGACTGGTGGTCGTGGCGGCATGAGGGACAGTGGTTTTGGTGGTCGTGGTGGCATGAGGGACGGTGGTGGTATGAGGGATGGTGGTGGTTTTGGTGGTCGTGGCGGCATGAGGGATGGTGGTGGCTTTGGTGGTCGTGGGGGCATGAGGGATGGTGGCTTTGGCGGTCGCGGTGGAATAAGGGATGGAGGTGGTGGAAGTGGTGGGAGGGGTGATTTCTTTCCTGGTAGGGGCAACAGAGGTAGAGGATTTGACGCTCCACGTGGGGGCAATGTTGGTTGGGGTAGGGGTGACCGTGGTGGTCCAGGTGATAGGTATAATATGGATGGTCGTGGACAAGGGCGTGGACGTGGACGATTTGACAACAGAAGAGATGTTCAGAGAAGTAGAGACAGAAGTTACAGTCGTAGCCCTGATAGAGTTCGAACATGGGATATCAACAGAAGCAGCAGCAGAAGTAGAAGTAGAAGTAGGAGTAGGAGCTGGAGCAGGGGTCGCAGTAGAAGTCGCAGCTGGTCTCGTGGTCGCAGCTATAGCCGTAGTCGCAGTCCACGCAGTCGTAGCCGTGGTCGCAGTTATAGCCGAAGCCGCAGCCCCAAGAAAACTAGGCGTGTTAAGTCGAAATTTTCTGATACAAATGATGCCGTGCCACCTGAAGCAGGAGCTTCCGATCCTAAAATGTTCCCCATACCTGCCAACACCCAAGGGAATTCTGTTACGGGAACAGAACATGTGGAACAGCTACCTGGCACAGGCCCAACTAACCCAGAGGCTGTAGTGGATGTTAGTCATCAACCAGCTTCTGATATTTGAAGCAGCTGTTCTAATCAAATTTTGAAAATGCACTTTGACAGTGCTGGCTATGTTAACCTCTCACATTTTGTTCCCTATTGGCCTTGCACTGATCGCCTGATAGCAAAAGATCTATTCGAAGTTGCAGAGCGTAAGAAATTTGATCGAACAGTCTAATATGATATACTGCAGCATTGCTGAATGTTTAGTGAGAGTTGTTTTAATTTGTATTTTTGTGGGTTGGGGGGTAACGGTGTATTCCCATTAATTTGTGAATTGGAAGGCATTGGTTTGGCTGTATTATTAGTTTATCGGAAAAACAGATGTAATAGATTCTATTATCATTTATTGTAATAGACTAGAACTCAAGTCACCTGACTTTGGTGGTATTTTTTGTTCTATTTTGTCAATCGATTTCTTGTTAGCACAGTATTCTTAAGTATATTTTCATATTTAATGACCAGTGTAATAAAATAAAATAAAATGGAGTGAAATTGAAATTGATCAAAATGCACTTATTATTTCGTTACATAGATATTTTATGAAAGAACGAAAACAAAGATATTTTATGAAAGAACGAGGACAAATATATTTTGATCTGAGTTTAATGGGTATGTGCTATTAGTGTAAATAAATTTTCCACTAATATTTATTGTGACCATTATAATTTTATGTCGTGGAACCAATATAATGATTTTTCATTGAATGTCGGTGTTAAACTTTCGTAAAATGGTTTATAGTTTTACATTGAAGGTGGGAACAAATATAAGATGTATCTTGATAAACACAGATTATTGGAGTGGAAAGAAAGAAATTAATGCGAAAGCGAGGCACATACTCTCCATCTTTTTGCACCAAGTGTTTCCAAGAATCCCCTTAACATTGAGGACAAAGTATCCACTTTCTCTTTACTTCCTTATGCACCTTCCTCATGAGCTGAGCATTCATTCTCAACAAAAAGTTCCTAAGTGGGGTCATTCTTTTAGTTGCATTTTCTAAAGTTTCCCAAGTGGTTTTTGATTCTCATAGTGGGATTTTCCAAGTATGGTAGTTTTTGCACGATCCAAAAGACTAAAAGAATGCACCGAGGACATGACATACATGGAAAGAGAAGAGGAAGTAGGTAAAAGTATACACAAGCTTTCAAAACGAACTCACTGAACATGTCAAAATATATCACTTTTTCTATATTTTTGCTGCTTTATTGTCCACACACTAGCTGGACTCGTAAATAAATCGAATGTATAGGTTAAAAGCCAACTCCTAACAAATAAGGTTCTCTTTGAGAGTTTGGAGGGGAGGGAAATATAAGGTGGTTGGAAAATATAGAGGAAAATGAAAAAACAATTCACTTTTTTTTTGTTTTTGAAAGAGTATATTTTTTGAGAATGTTAAACTAATGCTTATGATTCATATATTTTTAATATTAAGATTTTTTTTTTTTTGGTCAGGTAGCCTAGTGGCTAAAATTCACCTTATAAGGTGAATAAGTGGGGTGTCCGGGGTTCGAACCCCGGCCCCTGCATATAATAATGTATTGTCCTACCAACTGAGATAGGCTCACGGGACTAATATTAAGAATATTATAATAATATAGATTAAATTTGAAGAGTTCATATAAACCTTCCAACACTCCCCAAAACCCTTATCAAATACAATTTTTTAGTTCCTCAAATGAGGAGGGTTTTATATTATGAAAAATAATTAACCCCCCAAAACCCTCCCTCCCAATGTCCTCTATTTCTTCTACTTGCTTCTTCCTTTTTTTTCAAAACCATTCTCTCTCTTCCCCTCCAATCTCGCAAACAAAACCTAAGTGTAGGCATTCTTTAAATGATACCTATTAAGTATAAGATATTTCTCGATTATAATTCCTCTTAACTTATTTTAGAAAAAAGAATTCATCTTAATTGCGAGCCTTCTCTGGTTCAGGGATTGAGATTCATTGGCTTTAAAAATTAAGACATGACAATTACGTTACAATAAGTGGGTGTTTGGGGTTCAAACTTCGGCCACTACATATAACAATGCATTATTCCTGTTGACTGATCTATTACTTTTATTAACAATAAAATTAAATTTTGTACTTGTTGTTTAAAGAAAAACTAGTAGTCTCCATGAGTTTAATTCCGTTGATTGAATCATTGCATAATATATATATATAGGGGTCGAGCTTCGAACCCCAGACGCTCTATTTATTCACCATAAAAGTAAATTTCTAGCCACTTATTTGAAAAAACAAACATTAGCAATGGTTGTTTCAATTATGCACACTCATAATTTGTATATAAACTTTAATTTTTTTTTTGAAAACAACGTATACATATACTTTATTATAACAATGAAAGAATTTAGATTGAGACACCAGATATTCACAGCTTATACGTGTGTGTGTATATATATATATATATCAGGTTTGAGAAATGATATTTGCACAACCAATTTGCAACAACTTTCTCTATCATACTCACATCATATTCTTATTCTCTCTCTACCTTTTTCTTTCTCTATTGATTTTGACAAATCAAAATAGAGAAAAACAAAGTTGTCAAAGAAGTTGTTTACAAAAAGTTGTACAAATATCACTCCTCATCAGATTTAAGCTCGACTCATAACATACATGTGTCGAAGGCCTAACTATTTATATCAATTTTTAGACGTTATAACTAATTTCATTTTACATGTGTATATGTGTTTCAAAATCACGTATGTTTTTAGTGTTTGTCATTGGGGGACCAATCTGTGACAGGTAGGCTGGATGAGATTTTTAATCCAAAGTTTTACAATTTAAGAGTTTACCTCAACTTGTTTTACCTAGTAAACTTGACTCGAAAATTCGTACAAGTTTACCTATAATTAAAATGATATACAATTTGTTATATATAAGACATATGCAGGGGCGGACCTGGTGCCACACTTGGCCCAGGCCCAATTTTTTACTTTAAAAAAAATATTATGCAGAAAAACGCGTTGCTTCTTTTCATTCCATCGTTTTGCCCTTTTCATTCCATCGCTCTTTCTTCCCATTCCATCGCCCCCGAGTCCACCACACCAACAGTGTTTATGAGCAATTCCATCGCCCCGAGTCCACCACACCAACAGTGGTTATGAGCAATCCCACCACCCCTTATTCCATTCCATCCACACAAACACTGGTTATAAGCAATTCTAGGTCATCTCTATTTAGGTAACCTCTCTTTTTCCTTCTTTTTTATATGTTTAAATGGTATAAACTTATTTAGGTCTTGAATCTTGATTGAGATTTGAAAGGTATAATTATCAATAACCGAGAACAATTGCAATAGGAGAGTTCATGTGATTTTAATGTTTCATACTGTAATTTTTTAAAAGGTATAATTATCTCTATTTAAATGCTTCATATTGTATTTTTTATGCTTCATACACAATTGAAAGGTATAATTGTCTCCATTTCAATGCTTAGGCAAGATGAAGAAATGGATTCATGATATACTGTAATTTTTATGCTTCATTTTGTTCATGATTTTGTCATTAATCTGTATAATTGATTTACACAGATACTATACTGTATAAATGATTCATGATTTTGACATTAATAATTGATATTGTATGATGTAATTTTAGCTCATTCTCAACAAATGCAAAATAGTGCATTTTCTTTGTAATTTTAGTTTTTTTTTGGTTGCTTTGTAATTTTAGTTGTTATAACTAATATAATTTCTTATTATATTTACCGTTATTTAATTATTTGATACAAAAATTGTGTCCCAGTGATATTCCGAGTCCAGGTCCGCCTCTGGACATATGTAAGCTAATATAATATTGTAAATAAGTCAATAGTACAAAACACGACTTAATTATAAAGACAAAATATACCCAACCATCATAATAAAATGTTATGCGCAACTTAACAACTTATTAGTAATGTATTTATCCACATGTTTAGGTTTAATTCAATACCTCAAACTTCTCATGTCTTAACTTAAATGAGTTGAACTACCCAATCTCGCAATCAACATTCATCACTAAATCACATATATTATTTTGGTGATCCTTTAATTTTTCTAATTTAATAATAGATAGATCAAATGGGACCGCGAAAGAGAGGTAAAACAGTAATAAATATCCATTAAGAAAAAGCGGGGGAAAATCATACATTTCATCTCAATAGTCGTCACTGACAACCTGTCCCCAACACAGGGTCATTTCCGTAAATATACAAAAATGAGACTACGAAACACCAAAACGCTTCGTATCTTCTTATATACATAGTGCCACCCAGAATCTCTTTCTTGTTTCTCAAAAGCTTCATTCACAAATTCGGTTATGGTTAGGGTTTCGTAATTCGCATTTCGCAAAATGTTATACAAACATTCTCAATTTTCATTCTCCAATTCCAAAATTATGAATTGATTCTACTTTTTCATTCTTCTTTTCAGGTAATCCACTCATTTTCGTTTCAAATTCTATTTTCTTATACGCGCTGTCAATTCTTGCTTTCGTAATGCTTCACGTTTTTCTTTTTCGTTGATTGTGTTCGTGTTCGTGCTCGTGCTTGTGGTTGATAGTTTTATTTATTTTTTTGTTTTTGTTGTGGAATTGATTTTTCAATTGGTAAGATTTTTATTATCAATGTCGACGTGTCTGTGTATGCGCTTCATAGATTTACAGCCTGTTTGGTTAAACAACTTATTACAGCTTATAGCACAAGTTCTTATCGAAATATGCGCTTATTTTTTTTGTTGTCATAAAGCTTATAACAAGTTGTTTTTTGTATATGCTATAAGTTGTTTGTATAAGTTATATTGGAGAACTTATGAAAATAAGTGGAAAAAAGCTTATGAAAATTGTCATAAAGCTGTTTTTATAAGTTCTCTCAAACAGTATCATAAAACTTCTGTCAGTAGTTACGATCGAATAAACCAATCCAAACAAGCTTAATAAGATTGGTAAAGTTGATATGTTAGTGTAATGTTTGTTGGGCTTCATTGTATTGATTCCTTCATTCATTTAAAACGGTCATGCGAGTGTTTCTGCATCTTGTCACCCTGAATTATATTAACTTCTCAAAATATTATCAGGGTCGACATGTCCTGTGTCTGTTTCCATGCTTTGTAGATTTATTCAATAAGATTGGTAAAGTTGATATGCAAGTGTAATCTTTGTCGGGCTTTGTATTGGTTCCTCGTTCATTGAGAATTAACATGTGAGTGTTTTGCATGTTATAGACTTGCATTGCAGTTTTGTTTATCTGTTTTTAACTATTGGAAATTTTGGTTTATGTGTGATGTTAGTTTTCACAGTATTTTGAGTTGTTATGTGTGCTTATATGTTTCATTCATGTGACTGTCTGCAGTGGTGGCAGTTGTGACATGGAACCGTATGATCTTTCTCAAGCTAGGAACCAGAATGCTTACTGGGTAATTTTTAATAAATTTTGTAATTTCTTGACTTCCGAACTTTGATATAATATTTGTTTAATGATTTGATTTTCTTTTTAATATAATGATTGTGTGTATTGTTACTACTGAGGTTGTATGATAGTCAATAATGTGTGTAATTTTATCATTTTGGTTTAGGTTGAAGGGGCTGATATAAATTCACAGTTCACAAGCCCAAACTTTGAACAATCTGGAGTAATGAATAATGAAGGAGCCCCTGAGTTTGTTGATCAGAGCATGTACTACCCTGCTGCCACCAATTATGGGTATTATTGTACAGGTAAATTTAAAATGGATTTGCAAGTTCTTTGGTTTTGGTGGTAACCGGTATTTTATGCATCATATCATATTAATGATTTATTATTTGGTGGATTTAGGATTCGAGTCACCCGGTGAATGGGATGACCAGTATAAGATTTTTGGTGCAGATGGTCCAGATGTCCAGTACACGGTGAGTCTGACTACTGTATCTCTCTGTCCAATTTTGTGCCTGTGGCTGACTTTAGTGTGTTTTTTTCTTTATCTCAGGGTGGACAAGATGAAAGTTTTCCATATGTATATTACAACTATGGATATGCACAGTCTCCATACAATCCATATAATCCATATATACCTGGTGCCGTGGTAGGAGTTGATGGCTCATATGGAGGAGGACAATCTTATTACACCCTCCCCAATTATCAAAACCCTGCTTCTTCACCTGCTTATGATCCCCTTGTTCAACTAGACAATTTTCCTGATAGTTCTGCAAACTCCGTGTTTGGAGCCAGCGCTTCTGTAAGCAGAAGTGATGGAAGAGGTTTGAAACAAAAGTTCAGTGAAGCTTCTGGTAACTTTTCTAGGAACTCTTTAAAACTTTCATCAAATCAAACAAGTTCCGTGGCCATGGTATCAGAAGGGCCGAGAGCTAACAATGGGAGGAAGCAAGATTTGACACATGCAAATGTTTCTGGAAGCAGGTCTCTCAATGCAGCATCATCTGCTGTTCATCAGGTATAATTTTCCTCTATGGATTACATTTGAATATAATTTTGTCCCGACTACTTCAGTCGCTGATTAAGTGAGAATCAGCTGTTCTATGACTATGAGTGACGTTAGTTGCTACTATTATGTTAGTTGCTACTATTATGATGTTGTGAACGTTATTTCTTTTGTAGGAGTGTATAGGTAGATCAGTAATGTATTAGTGGTTGATGGTTATTCTGTTTTGCAGGATAGAAGAACTGATGCTTCAGTGCAACCTGTAGATACTATCTCTAATGGGAATGTTATATCTCATCGTAATCAATGGATGGTAGCTTCTTCACGAAGTGGATTTTCTGATTTTGCAGCAAATGCTAATGGACAGTCTTCAGTTTCTAAGCTTAGGCCAAAGGCCCTAGGACTAGGATCAAGTGATGGAAATGTTAGTGCTGATGTATTGGGTGATCAAAATCGAGGCCCCAGGACTAGTGGATCAAAACATCAACTGTCTGTAAAAGCTTATACGACCAAGGTAGGAGGTGGTAACGAGCAAGACAACAACATCATTTATACCGACCAATACAACAAGGAGGATTTCCCTCTTGACTATGATAATGCAAAGTTTTTTGTTATAAAATCATACAGTGAGGATGATGTGCACAAAAGCATTAAATACAATGTGTGGTCTTCTACACTTCATGGAAACAAGAAGTTGGGAAATGCTTATGAGGATGCAAAGAAAGTATCAGCTGAAAAATCTGGAGTCTGTCCTATCTTCCTATTTTTTTCTGTAAGTTTGACGGTGTCTTAAGTGAGATTTTTTATGTTTTCTTTGTGTATCTAATATCTATTTGTAACCTAATTAATATCTGTTTTTCATACTGGAGTTAATATTCTTCATCCTGTTTTTGTTATGCAGGTTAATGCTAGCGGTCAATTCTGTGGAGTTGCAGAGATGATTGGCTCTGTTGACTTTAATAAGGATATGGACTTTTGGCAGCAAGATAAATGGACTGGAAGCTTTCCTGTTAAGTGGCATATCATAAAAGATGTTCCGAATCCAAATTTTAGGCACATTATACTAGAGAACAATGAAAACAAGCCTGTAACTAATAGCAGAGATACACAAGAGGTATATCTTATTTGTTGAAATATAAGAACACATCATAAATGTCTTGATATTATGTCTTTATCTCATAAGATTATACTTTATTCTAGTAGAGACCTCTAGGTCATGGTTCAATTGTTGAACCAAATAAGTAAAAAATATTAAAAAGGTAAATTAGTAAAATCTAAAATTAAAAATCAGTTGTAGCAACTGCGATTCAATCCAGTTTAATCAGACTGCAGTACTATCAGGCTCAAACCAACCGGTAAATTGGCTGGCTCCTGGTTCAACTGGTCCCTTTGGACCAGTTTTCAAAACATCGCTATCAAGGTTATTATCAATATCAATCATGTTACGCCATGATTATATTTTGCTTTTATCATTTTCCTCTTATCTAAAACCCATAAATCAACTGTTAATTCTGTTCAAGAGTTCTTTTATGAGATTTATATGTTAAAAATTAGTCACTGTAGGTAAAGTTTTTGCACTGAATTTGTTTGCTAAAATGATTATTTCCATTTCTCGAGTGTCTTGTTCTTTATATCAATTGCTGAGTTCTCCAATGATTCAATTGATTGACAGAACCAATGAACATATGTTTGTTTGCTTGCCTGTTTGTGTTTGGTTAAGGTTTTAGCAGAGCTAATATGCTTGAAGAGAAATCAATTGTATAAATTTCATTATATGTTTGGTGGTATACTAGGCCTACTTTAATCTTGATTTTGGATTTAGTTGATATTAGGATCTTGGTTGTTGTTGCCATGGGTGTAGCAGTAAATCATAAATGATTACCGACATGAATTTATTTACTTGAACCAAGTGAACTGTTGATCAGTTTACCTTTGGTTTTAATGTTGGATTAAACTAGTTATTGTTTGTCTTTAGTAAATTTTGCTTATTATCGGTCATGTCTATTTTTTTTTACATGATTTAGAATATCGTGTATTGAATGTTCTTTTGCTCGTGGCAGATAATGTATTCTAAAGGATTGGAAGTGCTGAAAATATTCAAAAATCATACTTTGAAGACATCGTTGCTTGATGACTTTGTGTATTATGAAAACCGTCAAAAGATCATGCAGGATCAGAAAGCCAAGCTCCTAATCAGAAGTTTCAAAAGTCCAGTATTCATACCAGCATTGGCACCTCCTCGAAAATTGAATATTGTTGTTGACAAACCACCCAGCAAGTATGAGAAGAATTCAAGGCTCAAGGATGATTCTAATAGCTTAAATCAGATGTCCATTTCAAATTCTGAGCAGAACATCCACAATTCTGATGTCCCAAACATCAAGTCTGTGAATGAGCAGGCTGAGAAAATTGCAGTTGAAGAAAATATCTCCTCTATCTTAAAGATTGGTTCAATTGCTATTAACCCAATGCAGGTTGCGGCAAAACAATCTGGCAATGGTAGCCGAGAACAAATTGACATTCTTACAGTAGGCTCAGTGCCAGTTAAAGTTAATGGGTTAGCTGGCTCTTCTGGGTTCATGAAAGTTGGCAGTATACAACTTGACCCAAAAGCATTACAACCACAAAAAGGAGATGCTGCTGCTAAAAGTAGTTTCCAAAAATAAATTTTGCGTTTGCGTTTTGGTTCGTCATCTGGTTCGGTCAAGTTGGATTAACATCTCTTGATTGTATCATGCAGTTTGGGAAGCTGTTTCTTTTTGATCTATTTCTGTTGCTAATGCTTTGATACAAAGGCCCTTCCCATTATCATGGGTTTTCAAGCAGCAATGTTGACTCCTAGAACTTCCAATTTTTTGTCTTTCCTTTTGCATTCATACTTGGGTCAGTTTTCTTTGTTTCAAATTTCAACCAATCTTTGTTGAGAAAGATGCGAAAGCTTCTCACCATTTTCATTCCATGTGATTGTTATATTCACAAGATCTATCTTTGCTGTTAAGAATGTATTTGTTCCATTTTGGTTTTGAAGGTTTCGAAATGTAGTATATGACTGAATGAGAGCTTATTCTTTAACAATATTAAATTCTTTTGGTTTATCTGTTGTTGTCCAGTATTGTGCAATCAACGATACGACATGATGTTACCATTCCATATGAGGGAACTGATTTCGTACACTTGCTAGGATATACGTAAAATGATCGTGTGAAAAAAATAATGTGAATTACACCAACGTTTAGTTTATTTTTTTGTCCACTTGTTGGAAGAATTGGTTTTGAAAGAAATGAAATATTCGGTTTAGGAATGTCTTATGCTGTGTTTGTTGTAGCGGTGGTGGAAGTGCAAAAAGTGGACGTTGGCACTGATGCGCTTTGTTATTTTCACGGCAAAATTGCCTAGGGGGTGCGAGAATGATTAGAAGTTTTTTTTTTTTTTTTTCATGGCCAATTTTAGACTGTGAAGCCCGGATACTCCAAAATAGAGACGTACCCGTATCAGATATGTATCGGATACCGATATTCCGCGGATACTCTCGGATACGTACCCACGGAGTATCAGAATTAATTATTTTAATTTTAAATATATATTTTATATGATATTTATAAGATACTCGACAAATACACATATATACTTATAAGATACTTCACATAGACGTATCCTGGAAAAACATGAAGTGTAAAAAAAAAAGACTGTGTTGTGAAAATTCAATGGAGATGTATATGATTCAATTTTAAGATATGAATCACATAATTGTTTTTCGATAACCAATTAAAAATTATGTTTTTGGTGGATGAAAGTAACGAGAGAGAGGAGATAACCTAACATATGGATGAAAATAGAATATGATTTATATGAAAACTTTACATTTTTTATTTTGATCACATGTATTATTTTTTGTAAATTGTGACTTTTACAGTTATACAGTATTGAAGAGTAATCAATGTTTTTTTAAGAATTTTACATGCATATAAATTAGTATAAATATTTTGTTAACGTATCTTAGCCGTATCGTATCCTAATTTTAAAAATTTTGCGTTTTTGCATACCCTATCGTATCCGTATCGTACTACGTATCCGGGCTTCATAGATTTTAGAGGAGTAGTATTACGATTTCTGTGGGGATTGAACTGTCCTTTCAACTATGAATACAGTTTTTGAATGATCAAACTTTTGATTTTAAGTGGGATTCAATTTGGGAGAAAAATAAGCAATCTTTTGAGTTGCATAACTAAAGTAGTTTCATGATGCCACGTATTCGTTGAGCAATTCTTAAGTAATTTATTCACCTATTACTTCAATGTAATAAAAAAAAAAGAAGAAACCATCAAGTAATTCAAACTAGTAATTTTTAAGGTGGTGTAGTGGCAAGAACTTCTTTTGTAGCCATCGATCATTGTGTTTGAGTCACAGGAAGTCTCATTTTGTTATTTTTGGTAAAAAAAAAGAGGTAGAAATGCAAAATACTTGTCTAGGATTCCATACCAGAACCTATCTATCAACCATTATAGAAGACAAACAAGTAACAAAAAACTTACTAGCAAAAATAGATTATAGACCATAGAAAATAGTTTTATGAATTAAAACAATGTATATTCTTATGAGTACAATTTTATCATGTAGAGTCTCACATAACATACAAATGATTTATTTAACATTGTTGCCAACTCTCCAAGCTTAAATCAACATATGCATGCACATGAACTACACCATCACCTACAAAGTAAAAACAAATATTTAAATTTAAGTAGACTAATTAAAATATGATGAGAAAGTACCCCTAATATTTTTTTTTTTGATGAGAAAGAAAAAATATAGATACCATGCTGATGTTAATTTAGGATGATGGGAATGTTTTGGTTTTGACCGGAGCATCTGGTTTTTTTACATTCTTCCACGCACTTATCAAATGTTCCTATTATTTTGTGTCCGATACATAATGCGTCACACTTTAATTCACAAAGTGATGGTATCTTTATCTTATTTGGCTCAAACTCTTGAGATGGAGTGATACATTTGACCTTTGCTACAACAAACATAACCATTAGCATCATCACAACACATTTTCTTATCATGCTTACTTCCATGATTCTTTTCGATTTGTATGCTTAGTAGTATAATTCTCTATTTTTTGATATTTTAAGGTTTTGCAAAAGGATATATTTATAGCCATAAAAAATGTAGTTTTAAGACTTTTCAAACGAGAAAAATACATGATAGTTAATTTTCACATCTAGACAGTCAAATTACATAGTCAAAATATATAGTCAAATTCAATAATAAATATTTTTTGTCAATAAATATGTTGAAATTGACTCAAAATTTGATGGATGAAGAATATTGTTGCTAAAAATATAAAAGATTTATTTATGAAGAGTAAATTTATTTTTGTACCGTACGAAAGAAGCTTTTATGCAAATATATTTTTAACAAGAATATTTGATGCAAATATATTTTATGCTGAAGGAGGAAAAAAATAGAAATGTATCTTCAGCGTGATATCTGTTCCAAATTTATGAGTTATATTTCTCTATAAATATAGACCTTGTATCAAATGTAAACCTTGAGAGAGAAGGGGCAAAAAACAAGGGTTTAGAAGCCTACGAAAAAACTAGGATTCGTAAAGTTTGCTCTTGGCAACAAACACTAGGGTTGGGATTGATTCACCTTGGAGAAATACTATTAGGATTGAGTCTTTTGGTCATGGGAAGAGATTGAGACTTTGGGTAGAATTATGTTTGAAGACTAATTCTTGTAACTTTTTGATATCTCTGTGTAAAGTTACTATCATTATAGTGGAACATATGACTGCTCTCTCCCCCGGATTAGGTCAATATGTGACTGAACTGGGTAAACAAATTTCGTGTGTTCTTTCTTTCTTTCTCTCGCTGTTTTCTACTTTTGCTTATGCTTATAACTGTCACCCACGTTGTTTTGGTTGCTTGATTATTTTGGTCCATACATCAAGTATTTTATTTGTGTGATTTTTTTTTAACGAATTCACAACAATTGGCGCCCACCGTGGGGCAAGGATCAATCGATAACCAGGTACCATGAGTTCAAAGTGGGATATTGAGAAGTTTAAGGAGTGCCATTGTCTTGTGTCTCGAGGATAAAGTTTTGAGAGATGTAGCGAAGGAACCAACCGCGACATCGATGTGGTCAAAGTTGGAGTCTTTGTATATGACAAAGTCTTTGGCTCATCGGCATTTCCTAATGCAACAACTCTACTTATTCAAGATGGTGGAGTCAAAGGCCATCATGGAGCAACTTACAGAGTTAAACAAAATCCTTGATGATTTGGAGAATATTGAGGATGCGGGTGCTTTGGTGGTGTGTTGTTGGGAGGATGAAGAAGGTGATGTTTCTCACCTTGGGAGTGATGCCTTGTAGAGGGATGGTCATTTGGAGAGACGTTAAACACTCAACATCAGCCTGGAGAGGCAGTGGAAAGAATACCCATTGTCAGTCTGAAGAGGCGAAGGTAAGAATACTTATGTTCAACCTTTGAGGTGGAGTTGAAAGGTGAAAGACATAATGAGTGTACACATTTGGAAGTTGATGTAGAGAAAGCTCATCTTGAGGTGGAGTTGATGACACTAGGAATGGTACGACTATGGAGACCTTAGATGCTATGCTCTAGTTGTGATCAAGGGCTTCAAGAAGACGGAAGGCATTTCGGAGTTTGAAGAATGTATGACATGGCTTGTGGGATTACCAGAAAATACCAAGGGTAATTGGAAGCGAGTGAATCTTTTAGAAGGCGGAAGGCATTCCGATGGTTGAAGATGTTATGATGTAGACTTGTGGAACTACCTAAAATTCCTAGTGTAGTTGGATGCAAGGATGGTCTTTAAGAAGGCGGAAGACATTCCGATGGTTGAAGAGGTTGGGTGGAAACTTGTGGAACTACATGGTGTAGTTGGAAGCAAAGGAAGATGAAGCATGGAGAGAGCAACAAAGTGATTGATGGTTAAATTGACACCAACACTAATTTAGAGTCAAGGTGGAGAAATGTTGAAATTGACTCAAAATTTGATGGATGAAGAATATTGCTGTTGCTAAAAATATAAAAGATTTGTTTTAAATATATTTTGGGTGCTTCCAAAAGATTATTGTTGAAAATATATTTATGGACAATATATATATTTTTGTATGGTATGAAGGAAGATTTTATGCAAATATATTTTATGCTGAAGGAGGAAAAAAAGAAAAGAAAAGTATCTTTAGCGTGATATCCGTTCCAAATTTATGAGTTATATTTCTCTATAAATCTAGACCTTGTATCAGATGTAAACCTTGAGAGAGAATGGACAAAAAACAAGGGTTTAGAAGCCAACACAAAAACCTGGGTTTGTAGAGTCTGCTCTTGGCAACAAACACTAGGGTTGAGATTGATTCACCTTGGAGAAACACTATGAGGATTGAGTCTCTTGGTTACGGGAAGAGATTGAGACTTTGGGTAGAATTAAGTTTGAAGACTAATTCTTGTAACCTTTTTGATATCTCTTTTGTAAAGTTACTCATCATTATAGTGGAACGGAGGATTGCTCTCTCCCTAGACTAGGTCAGTATATTGGATCGAACTGGGTAAACAAATTTCACGTGTTCTATCTTTCTTTCTCTCACTGTTTTCTACTTTTACTTGTGTTTATAACTGTCACCCACGTTATTTTGGTTGCTTGATTATTTTGCTCCACACATCAATTATTTTATTGATGTGATATTTTTAAAGAATTCACAACAAAATACTTGTTACTTTTGAAATCTTTAACAAGTGAGTGAGTGACCTTATAACAATTTTATGCATACAGCCAAATCTATGAATCAATCATAGGAAAAAAATTATAAATAAAAAATACCTGTAAAAATAGATTATAAAAAATAGAAGTTAGGTATTGTGAATTAAAACGTATTTATTTAAGATTGACATTATGCATGTCAGTTCAATGAGTACATTTTATTATATAGAGTCACCCATACACATTATTTATCTGTTTATTTATTATTGTTGCAAATCTCTAAGCTTGAATCGATTTGTGGTTGAACTGCAGGAGCACCTACAAAAGGAAAAATATATAATATTTTTTTTTTTGGTAGATCAAAAATATATAATATTTATATTTGCTAAAAACAGACAAAAAAAAGATGAACAGAAAGTAAATCTAGGCACAATTGTTGATGGTAAGATCATAGTATGTTCCTGTCAAAAAAATATAAAAAATCAGAGTAATGTTTTATTTTTGTTTTTACCAGCGCCTAGCATTTTCTATTCTCACAATCTATCACGCATTCTTCATAGTTGTGTATTATGTGTGGAAGACATGACATGGTACACTTTATTTCACGAGATGCTTTTGGCCATCCTTTGAGCTTAGTTGGCTCAAATTCTTCAGATGGAGAGTTGCATTCAACATGTGTTACAATTAACATAATCATTAACATCATCGCAACCCATTTTCTTATCATCCTTACTTCCATGATTCTTTTCGATTTTTTATACTTAGTAGTATAATTCTCTATTTTTTGATATTTTAGGTTATGCAAAAGGCCATATTTATAGCCATGAAAAATGTAGTTTATGACTTTTCAAACGAAAAAAAATACATGATAATTAATTTTTAAATCTAAATAGTCAAATACATAGTCAAAATATATAGTCAAACTTATAGTCAAATAAATATATATTTTTGAATAAAATCAAATTAAATAATAAATATAGTCTAAAAAATAATTATATTCCTAAAAAATAATAATTATATTATTCATCAAATAAATAAAATATTTCTTAAATTGAGGTATAATTGGAATTATAAATAATTCAACCAAAAATCTCTATCCCCTACATGTATAATTATTGGTAATATTTTTCCTATTGTAGTGAGATATTTCCTATTTTAATGAGATTTATTTTTTTAATTAATATTTGAAATAATCTGATTAAATGATAAAATAGTAAATAAAATATTTTAAATGAAAGATAAAATAGATAATGATAAAGTCTACACAAACTCATGTATTTTAAGTCTACTTTCTTTATACATATAGTATATATTCATATAAAAAAAAAAAGTAGTCGTAAGAAATAATTTAATCTATGTCTACCTATACTAGTAACATTTGGGACGGATTTCATAAATTCAATTTTACAAATAGCAGTCTAAAATTAATCATTCTCTATCATTCAATTGGAGAAAAACAAATCAATATGGTGTGAGAAATGCACTTAATATTTTTTATTTCTTTTTTCTATTGATTAATGAAATTACTTGTCCCATATTTTTTTATTCATATTTATCCTTGTTTTTTATGTCGAAAAGACAAATATATGTTAGTTGTTTTTTTCTATGTTTATAAGTTTTTTTTAAAGAATTTTATGTTTATTAGTGATAAATATATATAATGTGTTTTTCAGAGTCGTCTTTGGGGGAATACAAATAGCTCTACGGAGCTAGGCCTCCAAAATACAGGGGCCTCAAAATTTTTATTATATACTTAGGTCCAATGATCCCCATCCAAGCATTTGGGAGGAATTCCTTTTTTAAAAAATAATTTATATTATATTCGTTAAATTATTGTTTTCATTGAAAAATATGACCATGATTTGTTAGAATTTGAAAATGCACTTATAATTTTAATCAAAATCAAAATTTTATATACAATACCGTTCATAATTTACATATGTTAGCACAATAACAAGAATGGAAAGACGAGCACGTAGTATATATAAGGAAAATACATGATTTTTAACTGTCTTTTTCATTTCTATTTATATCCCCATTCAAAAAGGTAAGAATATATATATATATATATATATATATATTATATTAATGATATCATTGAAAAGATAATTATAGTTTGTTACAATATGAAAGTGCAAAATATATATTATCTATACCTATAATTTTATTTTATTTTTGAATAGACCAATAGTTTTATTTAAAATCAAAATAATTTTAATCAAAATTTGAAAAAAAAAACATTTTCGTAATTTATACCTATTAACACAATAAAAAGAGCATTCGTGTCCGTGAGAATGCTAATCTATCTATCTATTTCTACTATTATTAAAAATGCCTCTTAGAATCCAGAAGTCCTACCTCAACTGGCAAAATGCCGAAATTGTTAGGCCGGATGCCATGACCGGGGTTCGAACCTCGGTATCTTCACTTGTGTGTGTGAGTTTATAATTAATGGCTTTGTCATTTCGTCTATTAAAAAAAAAAATGCCTCTTAAATTTTGCTTAACCCTAATTATGTTTTCCCTCCTAAACCAAATTAGTGGGATCTAATTAGGCAATATTTCATGACAATTAATCTCACATTATATGCATTGATTCCTCTAAAAACACTCTTAAAATTAGATATTTACAATTGAGTAGAATTGTCATTGATTTTGCGGTTGATATAACCAATATTGGTTGACAAGACTGCTAAAAATATTGATTGACAAGAAATTCTTATTATTGTGACATTGTTTATTTTGGGTATGGTGGCTTCTAATTTCGCATTTTCTTTAAACTGGCTTCATATAACAATATGTGTATATAAAGGTTTATATTTTATGATAACGTATGTGTTCGGTCTTACTAATGTATGTGTTAAGTCTTAAAAAAAAAAAATTCAAATAACCAGTTGTATCATTTGATATTAATTGGTTCATAGTTTATTTTTGGAGTCACACATTTTTTTTTCTTTATAATTGATATCTCATTTTATCGTTATTGTTTTATATTTCATTAGTTAACTTTATTGTCATTGGTCAATGTTTCTTTTGAAAATGACTAAAAAAAATGGTTACCTTTATTTCTAATAAAAAAGATCGGAGGCAAGTTCGTCTAACCTCACCCCAATTTCTAGTGATAATCTCTTCCAGAATTCCGGCTTGAAGCTTATCACACTTGACACATCACAACATTGTTGATAAAAATAATTGCTACGTACACGAATCAATCACAACTCCTTTTCACTCTTCCAAATTTGATTATTCGACCCGCGCGTTGGCGACTAGACCAATAACAAAATAGAAAAAAATTATTTAAATTATACTGCAGTTAATGGTTAGTCTGAGGGGCGGCGGGCTACTTCTCCTATTAACTTCTTTAGAAGTGAAAAAACAAGACACTTTTATATATTCCAATTCTGGTTATAATGTTTTATTATATTTTTTAAGAATATATCTATGATCTATAAAATCTTTTGATAAGAAATCTTTTACTTGTATATCACTACCTAATGGTATATTCAAGACATTTTCCTACTCATTTTACAAGTTGTCATTGTTCCCACTTCCCAGTTGCACCGAGAGAACTTGATGCACAGCCAGTGTTTACAGCCATATGGATATATTAAATTAATCCAAAACATTAGGGTCTTTTTTTTTTTTTTTTGGGTCCAGAAAACATTAGGGTCTTTAATATGCATTATACTGTCTAACTATACATCCAATAATAATTCATCATATTGTCACATAAACACATTTTTATAATTGTATCTTAAGAACAACCGTGAACTATTGAATTTTCAATAGACATAGTGGAAAACTAGTACTCCAAGTAAATATCCAGTTTTCTGATTATATATATATATATATATATATCTTGAAATGCAATATTTAGTTTCACCAAACCATACTGTATTTTCCTCCAACTTTCACCATCTTTTGCAAAACTTAATATCTCCCTTTTTCCTTTCATTTATAGAATATGATTCACTATGAGTCTATGATGCATTACCTTCATGTTCATTTACCAAGCCACATTTTATTTTCTTCTTTCATTTTGTCACTCTAACTCATTTCCTTCTATTTATTTACTTTTCATTGGACTGTTTGTTTTCAGTTTCAACCCTCCAATTTTCTTTGTCCCCCTATTTTTTCCTGGTTAAGAAAAATGGAAGACACATTTGTTCCATTTCGTGGAATTAAAAACGATGTGAAAAAGAGATTGATGTGTTACAAGCATGACTGGATTGTTGGTCTCACTGCAGGCTTTAGGTACATAATTCACATGAAGTTATGCAACAAAAATACTGACTTCTTTTTATGGATTTTGATATTCATGAAGATTACTATACTTTATGGCAGTTCCTAGTAACTTCATACTTCTTATTTTAATTGGAATGTTAACTTGGCACTTGAATTGTTATTAGGATATTAGCCCCTACTACATATATATTTTTTGCATCAGCAATTCCAGTTATCTCATTTGGAGAACAATTGCAAAGAGATACAGGTACATTGTTAATTTCATCGATGCATGGAATCTTGTTTTTGTTAAGATATCTGATTAGATAAAAAGCAATGATAATTTAGTATATCTTCAATTTAATGTTATGTGTTCCACGATTTCTAGATGGGATACTCACTGCTGTACAAACATTAGCATCTACTGCACTGTGTGGAATTATACACTCTATTATAGGAGGCCAGCCTTTGTTGATTCTTGGTGTAGCAGAACCAACTGTAATCATGTATATATTCATGTTCAAATATGCCAAAAATAGGCCGGATTTGGGTTCCAAGCTCTTCTTAGCGTGGACCGGATGGTATAGTATTCTAACATTCGTATTTGAATTGATATAATCATTTTTGTTGCCTCATGACCTTTTTGTATGGGCAGGGTATGCATGTGGACTTCCCTCTTGTTGTTCCTACTGGCTACCTTAGGAGCTTGCTCCATCGTCAACAGGTTCACTCGCGTCGCAGGTGAACTGTTTGGCCTTCTCATTGCAATGCTCTTCATGCAAGAGGCTATAAAAGTAAGATGCATCTTTCTGTATTGTCTGACATTAATGTTAATTTGGTTTTAGCCCACATGATTATGCAGTTCTTGCATGAAGGGAAAATTAAGATGAATTATGATATAACGTATCTGATAAAGATGCTCTCTGCTTGTGTTTGACAGGGACTCATTCACGAGTTTCATATACCTGAGAGAGCAAACCCTGAATCAACCGAGTTTCAATCATCATGGAGATTTGGAAATGGCATGTTTGCTTTGGTTCTGTCCTTTGGTCTTCTGCTTACAACATTGAAAAGCCGAAAAGCAAGGTCTTGGCGATATGGATCAGGTAAGACTGGTGTGAAATTTTAGAGGAGTTCAAAATTACTGAATATTTTCAACTCATCTTTTGACCAAGTTCTTTTATTATGTTTCATAGATTATTTTCCTCTCACTGCAGGATGTTTACAGGGCTTCATAGCAGATTATGGTGTCGCATTGATGGTTCTGTTATGGACTGTTGTTTCTTATATACCAGCTGGAAATACTCCAAAAGGAATCCCTAGGAGACTCTTCAGTCCAAATCCATGGTCCCATGGTGCATATGAGAACTGGACTGTCGTACAGGCATGGATGATCAATCAGTCCAAATTATTTCATTGTTAGGACATCTACAATCGTTTTCACTTTTATGTGCGAAAATCTCATGAATTTTCACCTATTTCAAATTTTCTCGTTTTCATTTTCACTATTTTCTACACAAATATTTAAAAACCAAATCCAAGTGAAAATAAGATGGCTTATTTGTAATAGAGAGTGAAAAAATAAAATAATTTCTCAAAGTAAACAGACACTTGTGTTCATAGTACTTCTTTGGACATTTTTCATGAAATGATTCTAAATCAATGACAGGACATGCTGAATGTGCCAGTTCTCTATATTATTGGAGCATTTCTTCCAGCTACAATGATTGCTGTGCTTTATTATTTTGATCATAGTATAGCATCTCAGCTTTCTCAGCAGAAAGAGTTCAATCTAAGAAAACCACCTTCTTTCCACTATGATTTACTTCTTTTGGGATTCATGGTACATGATCCTTCTTAGGTTTATTTGAAACTCCTATGGTTGTTTGCCTAAACTGTTTGATTTGCTCTTGCAATTAAGAAAATTTGGATTTCTAACCTGTCCATGAACTGAATTTGATCTGTGGTTTTTTACATATATTTGATATATTGAATGTATGACAGGTCTTGTTATGTGGTCTAATTGGAATACCACCATCAAATGGTGTCATTCCACAATCCCCAATGCATACCAAAAGTTTAGCTACATTGAAGCACCAGGTATAGATTTGCATACATACTTACATTAAAGTAGGTCTGTTTTCATGTTTTATAGCTTGACTGTGATAATATGGTGCAATGACCAATGACCATTCTTATCGGCTATTGCAGTTACTTAAAAATCGGCTCGTTGAAACAGCTCGAAATTGCATGAGAAAACAAGAACCCTTAGGACAAGTATATGGAAGTATGCAAGATGCTTACTGGCAAATGCAAACCCCTCTATCTCGCCAGGAAACGTCCACTCAGGTATGTATGATTGTAGTCTTTTTATCAGCCCCCCCTCCTGCCGTTAAGATATTTGACATAATCAAAGTTGATAGCAATTTTCTGGAGTATAATTCCTAAGTTCTGCCTTGTGTTTCGACAGTCACAAATCTAGGACAGATGCAAATGAATCTTTCGTCATGTAATTTTATTATATGTTTTAAGAAACTGAATACCATATATCATCTAATTTCTTGCCTAACTTTGTTTTGACAGGGATTAAAAGAGCTGAAAGAATCAACTATCCAACTGGCATCAAATACAGGAAGCTTAAATAATGCAGTTGATGAATCAATATTTGATGTTGAGAAAGAAATTGATGACCTATTGCCTGTTGAGGTTGAAGAACAGCGAGTAAGCAACTTGATTCAATCTTTGATGGTAGGAGGATGTGTAGCAGCTATGTCTGTCCTGAGAATGATTCCAACATCTGTATTGTGGGGATATTTTGCTTTCATGGCCATTGAAAACATACCTGGCAACCAGTTCTGGGAACGAATTTTATTTATTTTTACTGCATCAAGCAAAAGATACAAGTACTGTCTTTCACACCATTTCCCGTCTCCTTTTCTTTTCTTTCGGAAAATTTGTTGAGTGATTCACTAGCCCGATGTTTTTCTATAGAGTTCTGGAGGAATGCCATGCAAGTTACATGGAAACAGTACCTTTCAAGATAGTTGCAGTATTTACAGTCTTCCAGACTGTATACTTGCTTGTTTGTTTTGGTATCACTTGGGTTCCAATCGCCGGTGTTCTCTTCCCATTGATGATCATGCTTCTGGTTCCTGTGAGACAATACATTCTGCCCAAGTTCTTCAAAGAGGCGCACCTTCAAGAGTTAGATGCTGCAGAATATGAAGAGGCCCCAGCATTTACATTCTCACTATCTGCTGTAAGTTGCCAATACCATAGCTAATTATCAAGGGTTTTGTGGCCGAAATAAATAAACGAAGGTTCAAATTATATATAAATATGAAATATAAATGACATTGATATCAATAGTTTGAAGTAGCACTTTAATGATTTAGATTTCTATATGAACTAAGCTTTTTTCTCATGTTTGCTTCTGGCAAAACTAATCTGGGGTCAATCCACACTTAGTCTGTTTTCGTTGCATGTTTATTTGTGCAGGAAGGGGAGTTGAGTAGGACAGCTTCCTTTGTAAATGACGCAGAGATTCTGGATGAGATTGTCACTACAAGCCAGGGTGAGGTTATATGAATTTGCTTGCAGTCCAAAGGTACTAAGCCTCACTTTAACACCATCCAAAGAGTTTACAAGTCTTCCAAATTCCAAGGTTACCAGATAAAATACACAGCCCTCATGTAATTCAACTTAACAAAATCATAATTCAGTAGTCCTAGAGGTGTCGGGAGAGGACCCTTTAGCCTTGTCAGAATAAGGAAAATGGTTGAACACTGATATACAGTTTTTTGTTTGGAACTTATGCCTATAATACAAGGTTGCCATCAAATGTGGCAATGCCCCTTGCTTATTTTAACATCTGATTGCTACAATATAATTTAGTGCAGTGATTGTTACAATAGGTCTTGTATATATAATATAAAACCTAAATTGCAAGAATGATTTATGTCAAATGATTTGTTAGTTAAAGCACCTTGTGGAGGAATTGACTTGCATATTACCAACTTTTAATCAAATGTCTCCATAAATCTGTCAACGGTAAAATCAGAATGAAGATCTAATCTAAAAGGAAATAATTTTAGTAAATTAATACCAGGGAGCTTTGTTTTGCTTCTTTAGGCACTCCTTGTGCTAGGAAGCAAACTTTTTTGTCGTTAATATATATCTCATTTTGGCTTGTTCAAAAAAATACCAGGGACTTTTTGGGAAAATATTATTTGAGGAGGCTTGGGTAAGACATACAAATATTTTGACTTCATCGTTTGTTTCGATGTTAGAAACGGGTACCAAAATATATTTTAATAGTAACAACTGATTTTTATTGATGATCGACATATTTATAACAAACAAAATTACATACATAGAATTCACGCATAATCTAAGGAAAGAAATATTATATACAATTACTATCCAAGCAATTCGGGAGTCTCGGTCCCTCCCACCAAGAATTCAAAAGTTTGGTATTTCCCTCCCAAAATCATTCAAAAACTATCCCATTGCCACTTTATCCTTTCCTTTCTACAATGTTTTAAAAACCGAACGGGTCATTAATCCGACAAAGTCAAGGGTTCAAGAGGTCATTGGTCGAATCATGAAGGTATTGGTTGAACCGGATAAAGCCGAACGACTCTAGCATAACCCGATCTATATAACAAAAATGTATAAGTATCAAATTGGGTTGTACGGGTCTCTCTAGAAAGGTCTAAAAAAAAAGAATGGTACCTAAAAATGTTAAATGAAAATACTATGTTAGATATTTTAAACAATTTTAAATGAAAATATTTACTTAATTATTAGACAATTTTTTATCAAAAGAAGGACAAAAATGATTATAAGGAGTAAAAATAAAAGCATCATGTGCTTGTTTTTACACTGCCAAAATAATTTTTACTAATTTTTTTTATTTTAAAAAAAAGAAAGACATTTTACAAAATGCCAACGAAATGAGTCAAAAGACACTTTACAATCCTTGATAACACACGCCCACGCGCGCACACACACACTTTTCAATGTAAACAAAACAAAATTTGAAAACGAATAAATTGACTGATCTCTAGTATTTCCTTCCCAGGTTCATTAGTTCTACACTGATACAAAAGTCAAAATAATCAGCCACAAGAAGGAATCATTATCTGCCAAACTATGAGTTAATGAGACACTGAAACATTTGCCAGAAACTAGAAAATAGTTTTAAGAAACTTCAGTACTCTTGATATGAAAAAGAGTAGCAGATAGAGAAAGCAATTGAGCAATTTCCAATAACTTTTTTTATTTCAACAATTTAATACAACCATCATAAAATACTTGGAAGGTCATGTCTAAATGCTTGATCTGCCAAACCCAGCACTGATGAACAAACTGAATCATCTGGGATTATACAAATTAAGCTTCTTTAGGAGGAGTCTTGGTAAATTTACGACCAGAAATTTTCTCAGACTCATACAGTATGTGATTTATAAGCCCCCTTGCAGCACTACAAAACAATAGCAAGGAAAAGAAATCATTTTGTGCTTGGAATAACCAACCTATTCATAAGTGATTAAATATAAAATTACTATCCTTTTGTGCATGGAGACATCAGAAATGTATTGTATTGCATCTGTTGAAGGGAAAAGAGAACCAAAGAAAAAAAGGGAACGGACTAGGAATCTAGAAAACAGGCACAATATAAATGCAAAATATATTAGAGCACAAACTTACTCGTCCTTTAACTTTTGAACCTTGTCAGGATCTGTCTCATGCAGGTTTTTCTTAAACTGTTGTCTCACCATATCAACAAGAAGCTGTGTGTTATGTTGCTGAATCAGAAAGAAAGTGCACAGTTCTTAGTTTTATCACACAGATAGATATTTGGTATAACAAGTACAGTGCTTCATAAGAACGAGCGCTACTAGGCGTGAAAGGAAGAAAACGATACTAATGGAAGTGACTGATTTAGAATAAGATAGGAGGTAGTACAGCCCCCCATCTCCAAATTTTAACCTCCACCCCCCAAATGAGTTAAAATGTGCACCATGATCAATTGATCATACATGATTGACTAAAAATCTGGAAAGGATCTATAATTACCCTTCTCCAAATTTCGCAAACCCTCCCCTGGGGTTCTAAAGTCATATCAGTCAAGGGTAGAATAGTAAATTAATTTTATATTTTCCTCTTCCTCTTGCAAACTAAACAATGGAAGATAAATAGAAGTTATTTTCACTAAGCTTCCTTTCAACCAAACATGGGAATTTTATTTTGGATAAAACATACACAGTTCACTACCTCCCGTTCCTACTATTCTCCTATCAGCGTTTAAATGTGTATTATTCTGATGTCAGATATCCTAAAGTTAACGCTGTTGCCTTCATTAAAGAAGTTCTACAACACAGGTTCTGCCAAAGAGGGCTTTTCTGCAGCACCAATAATGAAGGTTGCATGGGCATTTTCCAATCGCATCTGGTCGTACGTACATTCCCAATTTTAACTAAACCTTTTTCAATGCTACTGTTCATTGTATTCCACACTTTCAAGTCATAAAAGTCTTCTACAGGCTGGCTGCTATTGGTAGTCTCTCTTGAAAAACACAAATCCTAATGAACAAACTGAGAAGATTTTAAAATAGATCCAAATTTTGAGAACTCTGAGGTAATAAAATGGAGTCACAGGATCATTGTCCCAAATGGTGGTATTATTACAATTGCCTTCCTCATTTCTTCTCAATCAATCGCCACCACGGATCTCATAATCAATTCCTCAATATCAACGCAAATTGTAGCTGAACCGCTCAGAAAAAATAGACACTAGTAATGGCATGAATAAGAATGCAAGGAAGAAATCATCACCATGTTCTTCATTTATCCACCCTCTCATATCTCCAGAAGGGACCCCCTAAATAACCATCAGCCCTGTCACAACTCACAAGTACACCACAGCCGCTAGCACCTTGTACTCCGCCGTGCACCATCTCAGATCCCATCATCAACGATTAAATGAACCCCGGTCCCGTGAAGTCGTTAACCTCTCTATTAGAATGGTAGTTACGATGTAGAGTTAATTAAACTATGACCTAGAATACATTGCTAAAATGTAAATTGTGATAGGAAAACATTACAAATAAGATGCAGAGAACTGTCTGTAAGTTTTATCCTATTATTTTCCTCACCAGTCTACTCCCTCCATTATATCTCCCTACCCCCCACATCCCCCCTCTAAACATCTAAATGTAAAAATATATGGATCTCAATTACAGGCCTGTTTGGATTAGCTTATTTGATCTTATCTACTAGCATAAGCACTTGTGAGATTGTTTGGGAGATCTTAGGAAAACAGCTTATGCCATGTTCATAAGTTACTTCAGCTTATTTTCATAGGCTGTTAAGCTCCCCATGATAGCTTATGTAAACAATTTATAGCTTATACGAAAATAATTTAACTCAATTTTATCTTTTGTGATAGAAACAGTTTGTACGTAAGCGATTATAATGATAAGTGCTTATGCTATAAGCTACAAAATAAGTTGTTTATCCAAACAAAGCCTACTTACTTGTTATCTTTAGAGTTACACCACCAATAAACTAAAATTTAATTTCAAAAGAATTCACAATGGCAAACAAACAGATAACTAAAAAAAGTCAAATTTGTGTTTAATTTAAACTATGCTAGCAGCAACAAACTTCTACTAAACCTTACTGAGAGAAACATAATAAAGAATCACGTACCCGATGACCGATATATTTCGCTCTTCGTAGGCATTCACGGTAAAGCTGAAAAAAAAAACAATTTTTTAATCAGCTACAAAATTTGGAAATTAAAAACTAAAGTAAATTTTTTTCATTGAATTGAACAAAAGGGTGTTGTATTTTACCCTAATGGCATTGTTGGCGAGTTCAGGAGGCAGTGAAGTTTGAAGAGTAGGCATTTTGGAAAGCAATTACCTACAAAACAAAGATTGAAGATGAAGAACTTCATTGAGACAATTCGTCGAACAGTTTAGAAGCAGAAATGGGAAAAATAGGAAAATGGACAAACGGAATAGATAGATGAAATCTAAGGATGATGGATTGGGATCATCAGGGTACTTACCTGATTCTAATATCAATTTCTGACGAGTCCGTCGCTGTGTGTGAGAGATAGATCACTAGCACAGAAGACTGAAGAGATGACAAGAACGCCGTGTGCATAAATTATGCAATTAAATATGAAAAAGTGGGGTGTTCGGAGTTTGAATCCTATCCTGCATAAATTATGTAATTTTAGTTTACTAGGCAAATGTTATTTTGGTATGTTTGTGATTTAGTGAGGGATAAAAATTTCAATTTTTTTTAAGGAAATTTTTTCATTTTTTGTTCGGTCTTTTGTCCTTAGTTTGTTTGATCTCTTTAAAAGTTTTACGATCAAACATAGTACAACTAGAATTATCATGTTTCGTCCCTTATTTTTTAACATTCAAACACACCTTTAGGGTGTGTTTGTGGTGTGAACGGGGTACAATTTTCATGCAATCATAAACTAATCCCTTGAGTTGGATAGAACCACAATAGATGACAGAACTTTCCCTCAAGAAATTTAACACTAACCCATTCCCAAACTGAATTCGAATTCATGATTAAGCTGAAAAGAGAGCCCTTAACATCTCGTCCAAGTGAACTCACTTGGGTTTGTCCGATGATGTTGCTTCGGACCTTGGAGTATGCTCATAACAAGGTCACATCCTCAATGTTAATTATTGTGAATTAGTTTGGTTTCTTCAAAAAACATCTAGTCCAAGTGTTCTTGGTTCTTTTAAGGTGTGTTTGTTTCTAGACATGAAATTCCATTACGGTTCAAGGAATATTATTTTCAAGAATACTATTCCTATTTTGGTTAAAATTTATTTAAAATTAAAAAATGAAATTAAATATGAGTGGTAGTAGAAAGTCATTGTTAGTTGAGTTTTATTCTCTTGAGTGAGAATGTTAGTGGTACAAGTAACAGAGTTAATAAAATAAACAATAATAAAAAATATTTTAGCAACAAATAAATATAATTTTCAATAAAATAAGTGAGGAAAAGAAAACTTATATGAGGTTTTGATTTGTAGTGGTACGGTCTTAAAATGCCCAACTTTTATGGTTCATCCAACAATGTAGGATGAGGGGATAATGCCATAGTCCAAGACATGAAAGATCTTCCGACTCAAAAAACACTTAAAAGATGTTTAAACATTAATTAATATTAAACATGCTTATCTACCAAATTTTTTTTATTCAAATCAAACAACAAAACATGCTTGAAATTATATAAGAGCTGATAATTGATAATTGAAACCTGATATATAAAAATCCAATCAAGCTATTACAATATAAGTCCCAAAAAAAATAGACTTATCTATATCTCATAACTCATCACACAATACGGGACTAATGCTCCCAATAGGGACGAAATCCTAAGTAACATACACAATACAACAATTCCCACCAACACAATAAATTATAATGTCTCTATACATGTAGTACTATAAGATATACCTTCCATATATTAGCAACCACAATTTAAAGCAACACTATCTTAATTAAGAGTAACTCGATGTACTAAAGCTCCCGCATACGCAGAGTTTCGAGAGGGATCCTACAATTTGGTGTATTGTACGCAGTCTTACCCTGTTTTTTACACAGAAGACTGTTTCCTGGACTTGAACCGTGACCAGTCACATTCCCTTAATTATTGCATTCATATTCAGATAACTCCACAACTGTTTCAGGCTCACCTTCTCTTAAACAATCAAGTGGAGGAATAGTCAAAGTCTCTTGTCTTCCATAAGCATTCCAACAAAAAGGGTCATCAACTAATTCACCTTCATAAGGCAAAAGTTCAATCTCAGAGAGTGTGATGTTTGTGCAAGCAACAGTGTCACTACAAGCAAAATGTATTGGAGGTGTTCTCACATCATAAGTACCCTTTATTTTTCTGTAGGAGATATTGTTTACATATACAGCTGATGTTTGGTTCATACACTCTTTTGATAAACAGTAGAATTGGTCTATGTTGATACAGTTTCTTACATTCTCCATTTGGATGTTGTCAAATGTTAAACCTGTTACTGATCCTGTCCCTCCTTGCCATGTTTTGATTCGTAGTCCATTGTCTGATTCTTTTATGATTGAGTTGCGGACTGTTAGGTTTGAGACACATGCATGAGAGTTGTGTACTCCAAGGCTTCCAATGCTGTGGAAATCACATCAGTAAGGTTTTTAATTATAGCTACATAGAAGCTTGGTACTCAAAATTCTATAGGTTCCAAAATAGCACATCACATGTGTAACCTCGATGTCTGGTGGTACTAGAGACCAAAATAAATTTAAAGAAAAGAAAAAACATTTATGGTTTTTTATAAAATAATTACATAACTGCAATTAAGCATACAACATAAAACAACTTCTAATATATGATGCTGATCGCAATTATGTAATTATTTTATGAAAAATTGTAAATGTTTCAATGAGTTATGAGAGTTCTTTTTTTCTTCAAATTTATTTTGGTCTCTAGTACCATACATCTTCCTTGATGTTACAACATGTCTAATCCATTAAGGGTGTGCTTCTCATCAATTGTGGTCTAAGTAGTGTGTTGAATGTAAATTTATTTATCGTTGTATATATTTATGTAAGAGTGAATTGAAAAAAAAAACTTAATCTTAAAAACAATTGTAGAGTTAGAAGCTCAAAATTCTAGCTTATGTTAGAGTTATTTTTTAAGACAAAATCAATTATACTCTATAGCATCCAAACATATAAAATCAATTTTGTACCTCTAAAAAAATCAAATTTGATTTCAAAATAAATATGAATTTAAATCACTTTTTTTTTCTTCAAACTCAATTTTATGTTATTAAGTTTTACAAAATCAACATCTTTAAAAGTCATGCCCAAAAAATTAGTCCCCAAGGTAATAGATTGCTACCTAGGAGCAGGGGACAAAACAGAATTACAGAAATGAAGAACAAAAACTATTGTCACATTAATGATTGGCAGTTTGAAACTTCCAACTGTTAAAGTACTATAGTCACATAAATCTCTAAAAGAAAAAAATTAATCCTGTGATCATTTGAAGTTAGAAAGGTTTGAATTTCAAACACAAATCTTCCATTATTTTTTTTTCTCTAATATGAAATGCTATCTTATGATACATCTTCAAGAGTTATTACACTCACACTACAGGTTAAAGTCACTTTTCATTCATTTTGCCTTTTGAAATGGTTTTTGGACCACAGAAATTGGGTGTATATATTTATATGAATACCATCAACTAAGTTTGTAGCTTATTTTTATTTTATTTCTAAATTAATCATAATTAATTGATAGTTAACAGCCCAATTTAACTAAAAAAAAAGAAACTATGTGACATACCTAATTCCGTGGGTAGGAGCACAAGTAACACCATCCACATTCACATTTGAACATCCAGGACCAATTGAAATGCAATCATCACCTATTAAATAAAATGTAACATTATGTGACATGATTAAATAAAAAACCATAGAGTAAAATTTCTATATTGAGAAAGTGTGACAATGATCTTTATTATTTACCATTGCTTATCAAGGAATTATATATTCCAACATCCCTTGTGTTTCCTAAGTGGATTCCATCAGTATTGGGACTAAGTTTAGGTGCAGAAATGGACAATTCATCAATTAATACTCCTTGACAACCATCAAATTTCACATGGAATTGAGGACTGTTTTGTATTTTCAACCCTTTCAACACCAAATTTGAGCTCATAAAGAACCTTATCATCTATAAACAAAAAAAAGAGAGAAACAATTATATGACATTTCATAAAAAAAAAACTGTTATGTAATTGTTGAGGTGAATTATGAATAATTTACTTACTGTAGGACTTTCACATGGTCCTGATACAGTTTTCTCATTAGGACTCTGAAATGCCAAATAAAAATTACAAGAATTTAGTTTATTTAATTCAACATCAAATAGATAAATACAAAAATAATGATGTGAATGTTAATTATTATTATTACCCTATGAGGTTTGCAAGGAAGATCCCACCATTGTTCTCCATTGCCTTCAATAATTCCTGTCCCATTTAGAGTCATTTGATCAAGTCTATAAAACACAAGCCATTGATTTTTACTATCTGCCTCAGGCCAACAATTTGGTCCATCTGGTGCCATCAAAGTACCATCAATCTGTACACATTTCAACCTTATTAGATAATTAATAATTATATGTGAAATAAATTTTTACATCCTCAAGATCATGGTTTTAAATTGTAATTGCAGGGACAATTGCAATTACGCTGCAAACTTTTATATTACAAAAAAATACAAAAAATGCAACTGATATGGTCAAAATTGCAGTTACCATGATTTTGTGTAGACTTTAAAATCCTTTATATTGCGGACGCTATTGCATTTACGGACTACTAGCAGTAATTTAAAACTATCATCATGGTTCTAAATTACCGTCAGTAATAGCAATTGCGGCCGCAATGTAAAGTATTCATGAGCATTTGCAACTAAATCAGCCACATTTATCTACTAATTTACCACAATACCAAGGATGAACGCAACCGCGACCAAAAAATAAATTTTGAACCATATTTACATATTTATTTAAAGAAAAAGTGGTGTTATGTGATGAACAAGGAAATTCAAGAATCATTATTCTTACTTGAAATACTAGTCCTGGTTTGCATGGACCTGAAAAGATAGTAGAAGTGATTTTAAAACAATAATTTTCAGGAGCTAAAAGAACTCCTGAATCAACTGCACAAGCTGCTTTCCATGCTGCTCTAAAGGCAGCTGTATCATCAGCATCACCATCTCCAACTGCTCCAAACGACCGTGCATCGAAAACGCAGTTTGAAGGAGATTCTCCAGGATCATTTGGATATGGATATGGATCAGAGGGAACACCAGGAGATGGTGGTGAAGGGTCACTAGGTGCAGGGGAAGTTTTCTTTGGTTTCTTGTGATGGTACCTTCCTTCCACATTATGGATGAAAAGAATCATTGTAATCCATAGGATAAAAAATCTATGAATTAGACTCATAGTGAATTTTTTTGAGTCAATGAATATTGTACCAATGTTAAATCATACAAGTTTCTCCAATGATGATATACCTGTGAAAAGAAAATATAAAATGGCTAGCTTAAATTTTTTAATACTACAAAGATAAATGAAGGAGATTAATTTGAACTGATTTTCAGAAAAATCATAGCAAATTGGCCTAGTAAGACATTTATGAAGCTAAAGGATATTATTTATACTAAAAGAATTTGTATGATGGCTATGATATAAGTTCTCAAGCATAAAGTTGACACGTGTTGATTACTGGTTGATCAAAAGTGTATGTGTCTCAAGGAACAGTTTTGGAAGTTTTTATAGACCTTTTTTGAGGTCAAATTTCTTTAGTAACACTTGTATGTGTCTTTTTTCTACAAACTCATTTTTTTGACCAATTTCTTATTTTCATTCTAAATGTACATGACTTTATGTTAAAATTATGTTATTCATTTTCTATGTTTTTATTTCTTATTCCAATTTTTTTCATCCATATTTCCTCTGTTCATGTATATTTTCTCAAATTAAGCTCCCAAAAAGAGAAATAAATTGTTATCAATACTTAGAATAAAAACTCAATAACAATGTGGAATCTTGAATTTCAAGTGATTGAATTATGTAAACTCATGCATTATATGAGTACTAAATTTCAATTTTATAAATGTTTGTATATATGATACTATAAGCTTATAATTGAAAACTTAGGTGAAAAGGCAGGAACAGTATCTAGACAAAGTATATTTGTTTGTTCCTTTGAGAAAAAATTGACTAATTTTCGGAACCTGAAATTTTTCCCATGGTATATTATTTAATCTAATACCTCATTTTTATTATAATGAGAGAAAAAAAAAAGGAAGGAGAAAATTGTACACCACACTTCTACACCCTCATTCTTCAAACACATATAGGGCCAAATTGTGTAAAAAATGAGTATAACTTTTTAAAATTCTAACAAGGCTAAAAATGCATTGTAAATTAGAATAATTAAGACAAAAGCCATTTTTGTATACTCTCAAACAAAATCATTAAAATAATTCTTAAAACTTAAAATGAGATTTTCATATATAATTTTGTCCTAGTCATACGTACATCTTTGTTTATGAGTTTTACCTTGAAAAAGGTGAAACAAACATATGCAACTCCAGAAGAAAAAAATCAACATTATATAAGACATTGCATGTGAGTATATGGCTATATATGAGTTAGAGCCAGAAATTTAATGACCAACTTAAAGTACTAGCAGATAGTAAAAAAAGAGAAAGCTACACATCATGAAAATCGTAAACGTAAGAGATCTATCTATTCTATTGGAAGAAATAAAAAACAATTGAACTTGCATATATAGAATTACAACAACTTCACTAGTTTGAGTTAAACGAAATTTCAACTTCCACTTATGAATAATTTTTTTTTCTCTTGCTAAATTAAGAACTCTCTAATATATTTTGTTTCCTCATATATTAGTCGTTTATTTTACTTGATTTAAGACAATTAATCCTAGTGACATTGCCATATATATGATGTGTTTTGAATCCTCTACGACTGCAACACCATGTTGCAGCCTTAGAGGATTCACGTCTAATTTTGAATTAATGCACTAATGTACTTCAGTTTATACCAAAATACATTTTTTATGCCAAAGTTAATAACAATTTCTTTGGCGATAATAAGAAAATATAAAAAACTATGTTGTATGACATTTGGGGGATAAATATTATTACTCACATTTTAAAAACTTGTACTTGAATTATTAATTATTCAGATTGGAATGTGAACGTTTCAAACAAGTATTACACCATTTTTTTTTTTTTTGCTTTAGTAAATTGAGATTCGTTTTGATTGGACAAAAGAGAAGTGTAAAATGGGGGAATATAGTTTTGATGTAAAAGAAAACAATATCGTGACTCTTTGTTGTTGTTTAGCTCATTGTGGCCCTGAATTTATTGTAGGGAGCTTATATTGGTACCCGACAATAGAATTAAGGCATTCACGGGTGGAATCAAATTCTCTATGATTCAAACCAAAAACAAGGGTAAAGAAAACCAAGATATACTAGCTAGGGACATACGCAAGCAGAGTTAGAACATGGAAAGTGACCTACATATAGAGATTAAAACCTTTATATATAAATATATGTATTGAAGAAAATGATATGTTTGTCACGCAGGAAAATCGTTTTCACAAAATGATTAGTATCTTCTAACCTATAATTATAAAACTACTTTTCTTGATTTGCACCAATGACTAAAAAGCATGTTTGAACACAATCTTAAATTTAAATAAAAATGTTTGGGCATACAAAAGAAAAAAAAATTAAAAGAAAATAATTTAGTCACATCATTTAATATTTTCTTTTTTATTTTAATTTTTGTGTGTCTAAATATTTTAATTTGAGGTTGTGTCCAAGTTAGTTTTTCTAAAGACTAAATTCAGCGTCAGTTCACTCTTTGAAAATTGTACACATTGTTTCGTGCATTTCATGATTAAAATCATGGAAAATGCTATAGCTCCCAAAAAAATTATCCCGACAAATCACGATAGGCATAACAAAAAAAAACGCCACAACATGCTTTATTCCACCAAGAACGGCATTACACCAAATCACCTTCAAACACATAAGCTTCGTGATTTATTTACTGTCATTTTGTTCGGGTTGTATAACATTGCTCTAAAACAAATTGAATGGTTAATTAATTGGTTGTTAGAATTTTCTTAGTTGACAAATGCTAAAACTGTTAGGTTAAATATACGAGGTGTTTCGATTTCGAACTCAAAATCTTCTATCTGTGAATTTCATGTGGTATTATTTACCACTTTATCTACGATTAATAAAAGAAAAAAGAAGTTCACCATAATAAAAATATTATCTTTGGAATTTTGTGCAATGAAATTGCATTCATTGTGTGCCATGTTTTTATATTACTTAAAGTACATCCATACAATAGAAAGTGTGCATAAAATTAGTTTACACTATAAACATATATTACGTGACCATTCAAGTACATAAACAACATTAAAAAATTAACTAGACTTCTTAAATTCACCTGATAATAAGAATTGAAGGGTATGCTTATTTTATCTCTTCAATTTCTTTAAGCTCAAGAAATTGCTGTAACAATCCAATGCATTAAACTTGAAATGAATTTTATGATTATATATGTGTGATGTCTAAGAAAATTATTGTACAACACAATAATGCCATGTTTTGCAATATATGTGTATGATAAATGGGACTTATATAGAAGAATGAAGATTTAAAACAAACAACATTATGTGAAAATATTTGAGCATATGCACTCACTCATGTTTGTCTTAACATGTCACGTGTGTACAATATTCACAGGTGAAACAACAGAGAAAGAAACTTCATAAACAACAAAACCAATTACAATTTCAACAGAGTGACTAGAGAGATTCGTGAGTGCACTTTTTTGTGTTCTGAGGTGACAAAAGTGTTAGTGCTTATAAGCTATAACACGTGGCATGTTATTAGTGGTTCATTGTTACGTGTTTGTGTGTATAGTATGGTCATAGTTTCAATTCTTATGCAATATTTTCACATGCAGGTCTAAGAAGATTCTGCAGAAATTTCAAGAACTAAGAAAGTCTTCCTTTTCAGTTTGTGGTCACATTACTTTATTTTTCATGAGAGGAGAAGAAGGGACACGTGTTGATGAGAATATTTCACGGGATGGTGTTTTTATTTTGTGTGTCACGGACGAATGGAATTATTAATGGATTCATTCATTCATTAATAAAAAGTTGAATAATTAATTATATTGTTAGTTATTGCTTTTTGGATTTCAACAAATAAATGGTATTTACTTTCTTAAAAAAACAACAATTTATATTTACAAATTACTCATGCTATACTTAAGGTGTTTATATAAGATGTCACGAGTTTATTCTAACTTCAGCACCGATTTAAGAGTAAGGCTACTAAAGCCTAACTTTATGTTCCACTAACGAAAATTCATAGTTCATTAGCTTTTACAAACAAAAGAGGCCCCATATGTAGACAAAAAGGACCCATAATTTCAAATTCGCTTTAGACCTCACTGCTATCGAATAGCATTGGATCAGTCTTGTTTAGCTCAATCAAAGTCTTGAATTCCAATCCAACATTGAGCATGTAACAACATTAAAAAACTCTTATAGAAATATTGCCAATTATTTAAATCTCACAAGATTCGAGAAATTAGTCTACGCAATTGCAAGTAAAAGATACTCGGTTAAAAAAAAATTACTAATAATTTTGTATTGTAAGATAGTGATGTGGATAGCATGTTACAAAGAATGGGAACAAAACACAGCATTCTGGTGTCTGATTCCGTGACATTAAATAATTCATTAGTTTAAATTTAATTTTGTTTGGATATGGTTTTATGACAGGTTTAATTGCATAATCACCAATTAGACCGCGATGGGGAAATGCTGTAGGTGTTTCAAGTTACTTTAACAGGTGTTTTGCCTTGTTCTAAATAATGCAGATATCCAAGCACATGAATTGGTATATGCTTTCTTTTGAGTGCTGAATACTGACAAGATTTTAGTAGAGAAAGTAAGCAAATAAAATATTATTAATTAAAAGATAAACATTCAGTGTATTAATATTTTTTTTAGGGGATATATTAATAGTGTTAAACCCAAAATATATTTCAATTAAAATGAATCAATTTTGATTCATGAATAGTAATATTTTTATTTTTTTTATTTTCATGTTTCGTTAACATCTATATAATGGTTTTGGATTTTATTCGGGTTTGTCAGGAGGTTTCGAGCTTGTGCTATCATTGGAGGTCTTCGGTTCTTTGCGTTTTTGGGCTGGTCTTTGTGTGTTTTCTTTCTTTTTGCAGGTTGCTAGTCCTGTTCGTGTCTGTTGGATCGTCTTCGGTGTTGTTAGTTTGTATTGTATCCAGCTGTTTGTTTGTTGGGTTGTGGTTGTGTGTTAGGATTGTGTTCTGTCAAAGGACTAGGGTCGAGGCTGTTTAAGGTCTCCCTCATCCCTTTGGTGGTTCACTGCTTTGCATTTTGGTCTGTTTTGTTTGTGTTTGTTTTGTTGTGTTTGTGTTTTAGGTATGGTGTTCTGTCTCAGGTCTAGGGTCGAGGCTGTTTAGATCTCCCTTAGCCTCTTGGTGGTTCTCTGTTTTGTTGTCTTCATGTTCTGTCTGTGCTTGTTTTGTTGTGTTTGTGTTTTAGGTGTTGTGTTCTATCTAGGGTCTAGGGTCGAGGCTATTTAGATCTCCTCAACCTTTTGGCGGTTCACTTTCTTCTCAGGTTCGGTTTATGTGTGTTGTTGGGGCTGTGTTCTGTCGGTGTTTTCTTTTTGTTCCTTCGGAGCCTTGCCGCTGGAGACCTCCTGCTCTTGGATTAGGTTTTGGTTGCTTGGTTGTTGTTGCTCGAAAGAGTTAGGTATGCAGATGCTTCATGTTGACGAAGTAGTCGTTTGATGCACCTTAAGCCTTCCTGACTGCTCAGTTGTTGGCGAGTGCAGATCCTTAACGATTAATCCTCCTTCTTCATAACTTCCGGATCGTTCGTTGTCATAAGATCGTGGTGGTTTGTGGTTGTCTAACCGAGGGTTGGGGTGTGCGCCAGTCTATTCAGGTGATGGTGATGCAGTTTGATTTGGTGGCTTGTTTTGATTTGTTTGTGTTCGAGTTGGTTCACTTTGCGCTATTATTCCGCTTTTTCTCTGTCTTTGGATTTTGGCATCAGGTTTTTGGTGGGTCGTGTTTCTGGACAGGTTAAGGTGCTTGCTCTGGTGGTTTGTGAGTCGAGGGGTGCCTTTTTGACTTGTGTCGGGAGTCTTGTGGGCCGATCACTTTTGATTCGAGGTCGGAAGCAAGTTTGTGACTCAGGTCCTTTTAGGCTGTTGTGATGTCTCCTCTGATAAACCGAAACTTGTGGTGGTCGAAGCTGGACGTTTGGAGCAAAATCACTTTCGGGTGCCTTATTGATCATTGTTGGCGGTGTTGGTTCTTTGAGGAGCTGTTGTTAGGGATTCAACAATTTGAGGGTGCTGATGGTTTTTGTTTAGGGTTTTTTTGGTGTTTTTATTTTCTGTTCTTGGTGTAATACTTGAGATTTAATCCTCCTATATTTTGCCATTAAAAAAACAAAAATACAATTTGAAAAACATATATAATAAAATAAAATAGTTTTTCCTTCAAGTTTGTAAGGAATGTTTTGGCTAAACTTTTTAAATGATCGGTGTCAAATGAATTTTGATGTCACTCCTAAAAGCTAACTCATAAGAAGATATGGTTGTTCAATTACATATATACATTTAACAACCAAGAACTTTGTGAATGTAAAACTCTAATACAACTTCAATATCCACCTTCACTCGTAGTGCGAGTCCTAGGTCCGGATTTTAGATGCTATGTGTAAGTTTATGTGTAAGTTTTTTATTATAGGCTAATAACTTTCATCTTGACCTGCCCTGACTCCCTGATATACAAAGACAAATTCATCTATCAATATTCTGTGGATACACTTAAATTAACCTATGATTCTATGAATATGTTTATAATTATATTTAAACATTTGACTGGTAGTAGATTTAGACTCAGAGACTACTCTAGTGGTCAACAACCAACATTAGTCAATGTTTTGTAGTCTAATCATGTACAAGTTATATTGAATTGTAAAATTCCCATTCAGTAAAATATAATGAAACTTGTATAAATGTCTCTAATTGGCTGCTGTGCTGGATAGTAATGACAACAGCGTTAATTATAAATAAACAAATTATGTTCTTTAGTGTATGACAACTTTTTACAAGAACATACATCAAGGCAGAGCAAATTCCTGAACTAAGTAGGTACAAGAAAAAATTGCTATGATAACTAATTCATAGGAGATTATTGTATTCAAACCAAAATATACGAAGTAGAGATACAAACACAAACATTGGACACTGACATGCCGACATCGATAATTATTTCAGAAAATTAAATAATTCAATATAATTATATGTGTCGGTGTCGTGTCAGTGTCGGACACCGATTCGTGCTTGTGCTTCATAGACCAAAATTGATACATTTCATTATTTTCTAATTTTTACTTCTACCATAGCTTTCAAAGATATTAGGATTGTATTTGAAAGGGTAAACTTGTATCTAAGAACTACAAAGATTTTCCAATGATTGCTCTAAAATGCAGTAACACCAAGAAACTCCACAACTACTCAGTAGACATTTTACCTATGCTATGCTACAACCAAGAATGAGGATATTTCCTTGTGCTACTGCAAAGATCTACTGGTTCCTGTTGGGGAGTCTAGGGGGGCGTCGAGATCAACAATAAGATCGGATAACACACATTCAGCAAAAATTTAAGCATTAGATATTATAGTCACATCTCTTATGTATCCATTAGTCAATCCATTCATAGTCGATGTAGTACTAACCACTGACACTTAAACCCACCACTCCCTAATTTTTTTGTACCGTTGCCACATATGTTACCTGAGTTGGCCATGTAAAGTAATACATTCCTAAACATGTTTTGATAATTGATATGCCAAAATTTTACAAAACAGAACAATCACATAGAAATAAAATCATAATGATAATTTTATCCATATAGGCTATAGCATATAATTAAGCATACCAACTAAAACATTTATAACCCCTGTATAATCAAAAGCACATACAGGTTTAAAATTTGGTTGACCAAAGTAATATATTTGAAAATCATAGATTAAGTGGTTATAGACAAAGTTAGAAACTAGAAAGTATATATAAACTAAAATTTTGTGTACAATACTTATTACAATCAAAGCACAGTACCAATAAGATATATGATATGAACCTGATATAATAGTATGTTAGTTTCACACGTGCATTTGATTTAAATAGTATAGTAGACTATTCTGATTTCTGAGAAGAACTTCTCATTTCCTACAGAATGATACCATGTCAATATTAAGCAACATTGATATAGTAGGGTATTCTGAACCAGCAAAGCTCTATAGTGCTAAGCTGCAGATAGTATATCCTAAGTTTCCAAAAACACTTAAGCAAAAGCAGGCATATTAAGATCGAGTGTTAAAATAAAGCGTTCGATTAATTAAAATTAATTGTCTAAAAAAATACCTCAAAAATTCTTAAATCAAACCATACAACTGAATTCATAAAATAAAGAAAAATCTAAAAACCAAGCATTTTAACAGTCAATATCAAAAGTAAAAGTAAAAATACGATGATGTAGTCATAAGGTCGTCTACTTATTCATGATGTACTAGTCCAAGACAATAACATGAATCCTCTCTTGTTTTACCGGTGGCATTTGCACACTTGAAGTCCTTGAGCGCTTTTGTCGATTCTCTTGTTTCACCGGGTGCATTTGCACATTTGAAGTCCTTGAGCGCTTTCGTTGATTCTCTTGTTTCACCGGGCGCATTTGCACATTTGAAGTCCTTGAGCGATTGTGTGGATTCTCTCGTTTCACCTGTAGCATTTGCACATTTGAAGTCCTTGAGCGCTTTTGTGGATTCTCTTGTTTCACCTGTGTCCTTTTCACATTTGAGGAGTTTGAGCCATGTTGTGGAAAAGCTGTTTGGTGAAGTGTTACCAAAGATTGTACCATTGCTGGATTTGCTTCTGTAGTAGAAATTGACTCAAGATTTGCAACATTGTTGTTATTGTCACCCCTCTCCAGCTCCTGTGCAACAGCAAGTATAGTAGGAAACATGGAAGGTTCGACTTTGAACAGTTCCACATTAGAAACCATACACATGAAAAACTGAGGGTAAGGATGCTGAGTAACTTTTGTAATGGCTTCCTCTAATTTCTCCACCTCTCTTGAAATTCTAGGGTCACGTAGGACAGGAGATTGAGGCGTAATTAAAAAATCATTCATGAGGACCAAATGTCGCATATCAACCCAAGCTAACAGATTCCCCAAATAATGACAAATAGAAGCAATTCCTGAATTTTCGCAATTCATGTACTTCAAAAGAAATTTAATTGCATCCTTGCAAAGCACTCAAGGACCAAGCATAGTTCTAATAGCATTCACTTTCTTATAATCAAATGGTACATCAAACGTAGCATCAGGATCACATTTAGCTCTCACTCTAAGTTCACGAATAGAATTTGTCATGAAAACGGTATAGTTTTCCTCGTTAGTAAATTCCTTGAAAAGTACAAGGATACAGCAACCAAAGTAGACAAGTACTGAAGGCGAATCGAAATTCATTGTTTGGTAACCATCCATAGGTCGGTAACCACCATAGCTATCAAAGATTGCTAACCCCCATGATTGGTTAGCATAGGTTAGTGACCCCGCCCATGCACCAGGTTTTATACCTATTGCATCCAATGCTGTTAACGCCGAGTTCTGGAATTCAGAAGATACATAAGTTATCATAGCACAAACACAAATGCATAACTCCTTGTTATTTTCTGAAACAACCGCCATATTATATGCCTTTGTGAAATAAGCCACACTAGTCTGGTTCATAATAAACTTCTTTGGTATTTCTTCAGTCCATTCATTGTTGAACTCTAGAAAATAAAATAAGTAGTCAAATTAGAGATTGAAGATGAAGATCAAGCTATATATATATACACACCCACACTCATATTGTAATATGAAACAATTATTATTAG
>Ga0315915_1000124_pt1 | contig 58188 bp, 30 predicted proteins | sample MpolbnodulesMG_FD_207738 | JGI IMG/M metagenome (GOLD analysis project Ga0315915, IMG submission 207738) | Medicago polymorpha root nodule microbial communities from Los Angeles, California, United States - branched nodules | ecosystem: Host-associated > Plants > Roots > Nodule | place: USA... | reverse complement strand
TTCTTCATCGTTTTCATCTTGTTGTTGTTCGACTTTGTCTTCTTGCGGTGGCGGGTCGTCTTTGACGGCGGTGGCGGAGTTTTTCTTTGCCATTGAGGGAATTGGGGATTAGGGTTTGGGTGGAAGAGAGCGGTGGAGTTAGTAGTGATGAGTGAGAGTGAGTGATTGGAAGTGAAGTAGATTTTTCTTGGAATATAAAACGGTTTGAATATGGATTTGTGGGTCAGTTCGGGTGGGTTAGGCCCAAATTGCCGAATTTGGTCTAAAGTGACGTAAAGGGTGGTGTCAGAAGAAAAACTGCTGTTTATTTTTTGTTAGAAATATCATCATACTACAAGTAAGTTGAATTTGGAATCTGTACAAAAAAAGTCATTACATCATCTGCATAAATGATATGAGAAAGTATCTACACATACTACTAGAAATAAGATTATGATCATTCTTCAAAATAATATATAACTAGATCACCGACATGTGCGATGCACGGGTCCTATCTGCTATAATAGATATCAATAAGTTACATTATATGTTTTCATTGATGTTAAATAAATCAATGAAAAAATTGTATTACCATTAGTATGCAAAACTTTTAAAAAAGTTTTGGAATGAGTTACAAACAACCTTATTATCACAATTTACGAAATACTTCTTTATAGACTCATTTTCATTTGATGGCTCTCAAAACCTATTTGCATATAAGTGTTTTATTTGTAATCACAACACTGATTTGAAAACACTATTAAAAACAATTTATAAAAACAATTGAGCATTATTATCTATATGTGCCGGTAAGCAAAGATTACAAAGTAAAAGGATATATAATCCAACAGTTTCTATTAGTTGGATGATCAAAAGATGAGGACATTAAAAGCTAGCATGAATTCCTTTGTTTTATTGCGAGGAGAAAATATCTTTCATTTAAAGCTAGCATATAGTTTCCTAATTTTATTTTTTACAAAGTTATTTTCCTTTTCCTAATTGTTGATCATCTCATTTCTATAAGTATTAGTTTTTAAGCCAGATTATCAGCTATTGATGTGAGAAGATGAATAACCTGGCTCTATGAATTTCATCTCCTTTGATACTTAGTAATTTTTTACATCATACTTGGCTGATCCACGTTTGATCATAATACAAAAAAAAAATATCATATATAACTACACACTAAAATACCTTTTTTTTTAATAGCAAATATTATTCACGTCAGAAAAATGCTAGACGCATTAAACCGCGGATAAGCGAAAGCAATACAAAGACGGCACCGCATATAGACGGAACGCCGCAACCTAAAGGGCTACCCACGCTCCAAATAATGAAGCAATACTATACATGCTAACAGCTGCACGCATAGCACTGCTTCACCACCCAAAACCGCAAAACAGAAAAACAGCAGAAGGTGAACCAAAAAGCAGCCAAAACCCAACAGCAGCTGCACAGCTACACCAGAAAACCAACAAACGCAGCACCAACAGCACCCAAGAAAAGCCAGCAACTTGGCTGCCACACCATCTGTTCAAGGCCTAAACAACAAGGATACCAGCAACAGCCAAAACCTGTCACTACTACAAACCAAAAACTCCAGTAACTGACTCCCTCAAGCTACAGACCCTGCCACGGCCAATACAGAGACTTTTAAGGAAAAAGCAAGCACTAAATTAAAAATAATAGACATCACATAATAATTGGACATTTAACCAAATTCATAATATGCTTCAATTTCTAATAGCAGTGCAAAGTTGTGGAAGGCAACACCCTTAATTTCCAATGCTTTCTATATCAATTGAACGATGAAAAGTCTCATCAGTTGAATATACATGTCATGCGCCACTCATATCATCATAAAACATTGAATGAATGTATTTAGTAATCAAAAGAGCAATGTGCACCCAAAGAAAAACGGCATGGATGTCCTTACATGGTAGCGGGTTGGGTACAAATTAGTAAGTTATTGCTATGTCAATTCAAATGCATTTTAGTGGACCAAATCATAACCTATACAAAAAGGCAAAGGAAATATAGTAAATTAAAGAGCAAATATATGAGATATAACCTATTCAAATGCAAATTTATAGAAGGAAGGTCAATTCAAATGCATTTTAGGTGAGCCTACATGGTCACCTAACCTTCCTTCTATAATTCATTCAATCATCTGCTGTTTGTTCTGATATAACCCCCTGGCTGACAGATCACATAAAGCTCCCCAAAATGCTCCCAAATACCGCTGCTACAATCCACTGAGAACAAAAAAAAGTGGTAATTTTAGAGGAATAAATTATTGAAGTGGTTAAAAAGATAAAAGACTAATGAGTGAGAGGAAATGTTAATGAGAGACAATGTATGAAACCAACCAAAGCAAAGAAATGTTAACATGCAATGGCTTGAAATGAAAAAGGAAAGGGGTACATGGATTACAAAATTTAACAAACTAAGGATATAATGTCAAAATATTGAGGTGTGAGAATAGCATTAAGAAAGCAGCAGAAACTTTAAGTTACTAATTCTTTGTTAACAATCATTAACAAAGAATGCACATTACCTTTGCATTTCAACAGTAAATTAAACTTTCTGGTAAAGCAATTGGGATATAAACTTGAAAATGATGGTGCCTTGGAAGTAGCTTGTATTGATGCAGTCTACAACTTTCACATGACAGGAACCCAATAGTCTTACTATGAATTAAGTCCACAAATCCTTATCGTGTGAATGTAGTTATTCAAAATATACACTCACCTAACCAACATATTGAAAGTGATTCAAAAGAGAAAGAGTTTTAAGAAATAACAAATCTAATATGATCAACATCCTTCCGCTAACAGATCAACAATCCAAGACCTTACGACATATACACTTACATACATTAAAGATGTCCAACTCCATGTGGTAAGTTTGCAACTTCAACAGGTTCATTCATATAGACTCTTCGAACACAAAAAAAGCATCATCACTTTGATCTGTCAATGAAAGAATGACATATTTAATATCATATATGGTTGAAATGCCATTCTTCAAAAGGGAAAGAGAAATTAGGGAAAAGAGAAAAGTGAGAGAGCGGGAGAAAAGGCATGGAGATATTGTTTAATCAAAATGTGACAGAGGGAGAAGAAGCGGGAAGCATGGAGCTCTGTAGAGTTTGCATTGGTATTGAACAAATAATGGAGAGGTGTGATAATAACATCACTTGTTTTGTTTCCCTACGCGTGTGTTTCAACTTTCAAGGAGTGAGATTTTATCAACGGCTGATGAACTTTGAAAATGCATAGTTGTGTTGTGTGATAGCAAAGAGAAGAGCATTAAGTGTAGATGATCAATGGCTCATAATGAATGGCGCTTAAATGATCAACATCCAATGGCTTAGAAAAGTGGAGGGAAAAATTAGGGGGAAAAGATTAGGGTTAAGGATAGCTTTGGGGGATAAGCTTTAGTAAGTAAGATAAAAGAAACTGCAAAAAAAAGGGGTGTTATAATACTGACGAGCTAAGGAATCTGCACAACAATTAATTTCGTGGAAGTATTAAGAAATCGAGACTTTTCAATCTAAAAGTTTCAGGAGATTGAGAACCTCTTCGAGGAGAGGTTTGAGATAGAAGATAGAGGTCGATCTTCTAATGACAATAGTTGTCATTAACAAGGAGTCGGTTTCAAAAATATCTTGAAATAATTTCATATTGCGAGACCTGAGACCTTGAAGGAGTGCACACATTTCAACAAAAATAACATTAATTTTACCTAGATTACACTAGAAGTCTTTGATGAATTTTCTTTGATAATCACGAATAAGTCATCCAAAAGCCGAATTGTGTTTGACTCAATTATGCGATCCATCAACATATTAAATGCCATTATAAGTTGATCATTGATTGCCAGCAGTGAACATATGTGTTTTTGGATAAACAATTTAATTAAGTGCTTCTAAAATAAGCGCTTATCATTTAAGTGCTTAATTATAAGTTATTTATATAACAAAAGATAAAATAATGTCGAACTATTTTTACATAGCTATTTTCACAAGCTATCGTAGAGAGTTTAAGGTAATAAGTTGAAATCGGCTTATGGACATGTCATAAGCTCTCTCAAACAGACCCTGTTTGGAAAAACATGTTATTTGCATTTTATAGCATAAGAGAAATCAATTATACTTACTGGTTCCTAGACATGTTATTTTTTAGCTATGAACGATGTTGTGTTAGGATCCTTTCTTTTCGTATAAGAGAAAATTCCCAAAACTGGGCAGAATTGAATAAGCAGAGGAATAATTCGAAATAGAATAAAGCTTTCTTTCTGGTATCATCAATTGAATGGAAATGATAGGAATGAACAAGATGGTAACCTTGCACACAAGCCTACCCTAAATAAGCATTTTCTAGTTTACAATTTCATAAAATGATTACCTCTCTTCCATTGGGAGGGGTTTAGTCCTATTTATAACAGATAGGGCCAGAATACAAACAGAGTTGATAAACACAATAAACTACTATCCTCCATGTAACAAGCCTAACAAGCAAAACTAACTAATAACCAACTTTACTTACTGATTTATAACCTTCCCATTTATATTCCATACAAACTTTTCAATTGGTCAATGATGAGCCTTCAAGGATTCATATAGCTGCTGATAAAATCAAATATGATCACAACTAAATAGAAGACAAAGGAAATTGGTCGACTCAGTTAGCAGTAATTCATTGCAAACCTGATCAAGGATTCACATAGCTGCATATAAAATCAAATACGATCACAACTAAATGGTAGACGAAGGAAATTGGTTGACTCAGTTCTGAACTCAACCACACAAATTTTGGTTATGGTTTATAAGTCATCTTCAAAAATTGGTTATAAAACTGCTCTAAATTGGTAGCAACTATCTTGAATAATAGACTCTTACAAGCATAATCTCATGAATTCTACCAAATTAGTGTTTGAAACTATCAATAGCAGTGTTTGAAACTATCAATAATCTCATGAAATGATGCTTGTGAACTATCAATAGTAGTGTTTGAAACACTAGCCTAGCACTAGCTTTAGAGATCCAGCAGAATGTTTAGTGGCATTCCCTGAATTAATTTGCAAAAACTACTTGTGTAATCTCTGATAATCACAGAAAATAGAACAAGCATCGACAAATACTTCACATTTATAAATCCAGAGAAACTAGGTAATTTTTTTTCCAAGAATTTCATTCTCAAGTAAGGAGATTTGTGGGAACAAGAGATTCCAAAACTACAAACAAATGGCTGAACCGATGTACATAGCAAAATAACAGGTAAACAAATAACAGACCATCCTAATATTGTGATACATATCTTATGATTTAAAGATATGAGGATTTAACAACCACCAACAGATGAGAAAATTTGTTGCAGTGAAAGTTAAATTAAATATAGAAAAACAAGAGGGATAACAGAATCAGCAACAAACAAATTTATTTCATTTAGGCAGGATCAAACTACATATGAACCAAACTATGCTACAATGACCATCATAGATTATGCCTATTGCCAACCTGTTGACCTCTATTCTAAGTCTTACTTAATACTAGTTTCAGAAGAGGGATAACAACTAATTTCAGTAACTGAAACTTACCTGAAGGGTCAGAGCAATGGTATGTTGTGACAAAAAATTGGTCAGGTTGACAAAATAGTCAAGAGGATAGTTAAATAGCAGATACCAAATTATCTTGACATCATCTCTAGCGAGAGCCAATGTGATGCCAACCACATTTTCTTCCATTACAAGTGTGGCAGGAAGAAGGAAAACCACAGCCATTGGAGCTATGTAAAGGACTACTTTCTTAAACAGGGATTACTCAGATTCACAATAACGTATTTCAAACATGTACAGAACATATTCAGACTATTCTGTTTTGTACTTATCAATGATGTCAATAGTGGAAAGTGTTGCTGTTTGAGTATTTAGATTGAACTCTTCAACAAATTGAAAACATTAACTTTCTCCAAGAGACAAAGTTGAGCCAGTTATAGCCAAAAGCACATAAACCCATTTAACAAGCTCCTTGTTGAAGAAAAAGAATATATCCATCAAACTGGTAACACAAAATTAAGTTAAGCAATAAGGATGAACTAAAAATGAAGTTTTCATAAAAATAAAATAAAATAAAAAAATCAGTAAAATAAAAATGCTAAGAATGAAGTATTCAATCAATGTCTCAGATAGTGGACCTAACAATGTGCATATCTAACATCTTCCTATTTAATATTTCTTTAACCAGGTGCAAGCAAAGGCTCTCAAAAAATATGAATGTAAAGGAAAAACAGTTGTTATTACAATATATTTACAAAATTGAGAATCTTCGATTTAAAGGGAACAAACTGCATAACTGGTAGACTCATTTCTGGACTACAAAATGAAAATGTAGGCTTATTACAAGACTATTATTGTCTAGGGAGTTGCAGAGCAAAATGGGAACCCTCAACTACAAATACAGCAGGAACTTACAAACAAGAAAAGCAAAAATTGGTGTATACACAACTCTAGGCATCAACATACGCAACAGGGTTCAATGGTACAACAGAATTTGGAAAATCTGATCTCAGGCCAGCAAGAGAGTAGTATGCAAGAATATGAGCTGGATGCGTAATAACCTCAGGCTCATCCGCATTGACATTGTTACTGACAGCAACTTGCCTAGAAGGAATTAACTCAATGTTCCAAAAGGGGCGAGCCATTGCCAAAAGACCACGTCCAGACGGAGATGCACCATACCCTTGAACCCACAAGTACCTAAGAGAAGTCAATCGTGTTGCAGCAATAGCAAGCGCATGCTCGCTGAAAAAGGAACATCCTCTCATTTCAAGCTTCTGAAGACTAGGACAGCCCTTTGAGAACTCCAAAAGCCCTGTATCAGTTTCCCCCACATACCCTAACAGCATCCACCTCACATTTTGACTGTGTTGGCCAATGTATCCAAGACCAACATCAGTCAAGCCACCACGCCGCAGATATAACGCAAATCTTATGAGCTTGTCACACCCCATCAGCAAAGCCCGCACCCCGTTGTCAAGCGGCAAATCTGATATTCTCTCTGCATGATCAAGCAACACAAGGCGAAAATCGCAAAGTTTCTTCAAATGTGTGCCAATATGTTCCAGAGATGCATTTGTAATATCGGACACATACACAGCCAAATATTCAAGTTCTGTACACCCTTGTGATAAAGCAATTAATCCTCTGTGGGACACAGTACCTTCTTCATCCTCCAATCCTTGGTCATCATCACCTCGTTCAATCCGAAGTCTTTTTAACTTCTTACAACAGTGACCAAGAACCACTAATCCTCTATCTCCAATAACATTTCTCGTCTGTTCATAAGGGAAGATATCAGTTCATAGTAAGAGACTAAGAGTATATATTAATGTATATCAGTTGTGAGGAATAAAACTCAACCACACAGACCGCATGTGAATGATCAATGTTTAAATTTTGAAATTTTAATGAGCCAAGGTTTTCAGGAACTTACCTCAAGGACTTCCAAATTTGGGCACTTTTGGATCAACATACAGTGATCCTCTGTGTCTAGCATGGCATAGAGGAGATCCAATTTTTTTAGCGCAGCTGCATACGGAAACGCTATTGGCAATTCATTCTTTCCAATGTATGTTAGACCCAATCGGCATAACTTTGCCGGTAACATTAGAGCAGTGTATCTTTCAGGTTCCTCATTGTAGGTGCCACCAGAGAATTCTTCCAAAGCAGTTGCATTGCGGAAAAAGTTTCTAAGATCCAAAATTTCACAATCAGTAATCTTAACCGACACCAAGTTGGGGCAATTTCTGGCTAAAAGCTCGAGGTCCTGAACTTTGACTTCAACATCTGTCAAGTAAAAATTTAGAGACTCGAGAACCGTGTTATTCATGGCAAGCTCGTTTAGCCATTCGTTCTCATTTTCTTCATCATTTTCAACATTCTCAACAATTGTGCTTTCCTCCAAAAGCAAAACTCTTAAACTCCTGCCAAAACCCAAAATTTACAGTTAAAGTCATAATAACTGATAACTGCTGGCATAAACTTAACATGAAACAATGTCTCAGATCATTGTACTTGAAATAATTATACTACATAACAATTTGTTTACCATAAAACTATCGATTACCCTGCGAAATTTTATTCAAAAAACACGACAAAAGGATGCTCAAAGGTTAAAGTTTTAGGTTTTAAGCATGGGAAATAAGAATTATTATTTATTGTCATAAGGAAAAGTACAATGAGTCCTGTAATTATGTTCCTCGCTAATCACTACCAAGTCCAAACAAATTGGTCACAAAGTTTTAGTCAATAGATGCATACACACTTCATCTTCTTTAAACATGATCCAAAATGATCAATCACTAAAAAATTCTATCAATTTGAAAAAGACAAATTTCTAAAACAAGAAAAAAAACAAGCGAAATCAATGCAAGGTTAACCATGAAATATTTTGGAAACCCATTAGAGATATAGTAACAAAAACATAATGATCCAATAGTCAAATCTGTCACATGACGCACCCATAAACAAAAACAACTAGATTTATTGAGCAATAACATAAAAAATTGAACTACAAAAATACCAAACCAAATAAGAACACTTGGCGTTCAAATTAAGCATTGAAATCTCAAAAAAAACAAAACAAAGTAATAAAGAACTACCAAACAAAACTTTCATGATTAAAATACAACTTTTTATACCTGCAAAAGCGACCAATATATCCAAGACCTTTTGTAGAAAATCCAGAACACTTCTCAAGCTTAAGAGACTGAAGAACATGACCACGCGATTCAGCAAGAATTTTAAGATCGGAATCTTGAACAATCATTCTCCGAAAATGAAGATTCTTTAAACAATCAAAATACTGAGAAATTTCGTTAATCCATGGCGTAACATGACCTCCCCAATCTTCAGGAATCAGATTAAACATCGCTGCTCGCGGTTTTCCTTTCAGTTTCAACGACTCTAGATGTGGAAATCTACGACGGAGCCGCCACGGTGTTGTGGTGTAACAGAGAGCTATGGTGACGTGTTTTCGAGTCATCGAATCTAGCTCGTGCCATCGTCGACAGACTTGTGAAACTGCGTCACGGTCTTTTGGATCGGTTATGTAAGGGATTACACAGTCTAAGACTACGTCGATGATGCGGTTGCCGTTGAGTCTCACGTTCCGATCTTCTTCCGCCATAGATAGATCTAACGAGAATTTGAAAAGATCTATATCAGTTTAGGTGAGTTGGGTCTCGAGACTACGACGAGCGTTAACAGATATACTTATAGACCGAAGTCAACTTTGAAAATAAGATTGATATATAGAGATTGAAGAGATAAGATTGGATGAGATGAAAGGAGGTAATTACTATTATAAGGGTGGAAACGATAAAGGAGAAAAAAGTGGAAGAAAAGAAAGAAGAAGGTGAGGATGATGATAGTGTTTTTTGTGTAAGTGTACTAATCTTTTTTAATCTTGTTGTTGTGAATTATGGTTTTGAGAGAGAGAGAGAGAGAGTGGGGTTGAAGGGAGAGGGAATAGAGGAAACGACAAAACTTGTTACAGAATTCATTGGTTACGTGGTGTGATGTGACACGTAATCTTTTCTGTTATTTGAGGGTTTGAGATTATTCATTGGAGAGGTGGTAATCGGTAATGTGATACTGCCATACTGGTGTACGGTTTCCAAGTTGATTGCATTGTTTATGTGTACGATGAATATGAAACTAAGCAATGAGATATTTTTAAGGGAATTTAACTTTGTATAACAATTTAATTCTAGAACTAGAAAGAATAATTTGAGTAGTACTATGGTATCTTTAGAGCAATGAAAGTTTTGAGTTCTCTTGTCTGGGCTCCTAACAAGTGTGCACTTAAACCCAATCCAAACTCACTTCACGTGTTCATGTAAAATGAGTTTACAATAGTGTACTTAAATTGAGTTTATGTAAATGATGTACACAAGTGCATGTAAGGGTGTAACGGTTCAGTTTGGAACGGTTTTCAGTTAAAAAAATGTCTGAATTGATGAATTCTTTATTGGTTCGGTTTTCAATATTGTAGGAGCATAATTTCACTATGAAAGACCTTGTAACTCAGTCTTTAATCTTACATTGAGATTGAGCTCACATCCATGGTTGTTTGTAGAAAGAAGATAACGGGAGATGAAAAAATATTTTTGACAAATTTAGATGCACAAGGCCAATTTCTGTATTAACAATAAATTTTAATGAAATGTGGTTGTTGAATTGCTTCCATAAATAACTTTGTATTATTGCATTTCGACAACATTCATTTATTTTGATATATGCTTTATTAAATCGGATCCACAAAAAAGTCGAGAGAGAGAGACAGAGGGATTTTTTTTTATAGAAACTATATAAAGAGCAATGTTATATCAAGCGAATCCTTTATTCTTGAAATTTCATGAACCTTGTTTTATGAGCGTAAAGTGTTATTGGCAAAACTACTTTTGTAATTTAATTTTGGATTTCATGGAAAAACAACCAGATAGGGGGTGTAAATAACCAATAAGAGTTAATCGTGATGGATTTGTGAATTTTTCCTTCGATGCATATATCATTTTCCCTATATAAACACTCAAATAATTCACTACACAATGTGGTGTCTATTAAACGCCATGCTAAATAGTCAAAATTATTGGTTCTTGGGGTGGCGACAACTCATAATCCCATGTACCTAGTTCTATCCATATGAGCTATGAACTCGACCCAAGTTATCCCAATAGCTTTTAAGACACTTCACGCTTTCAGGTTTCATATTTGGGAGGTTGTGGACTGGGTTATGAACTTAGCCCAATAGTTTTTAAGACACTTCACGCTTTCAGGTTTCATGTTTGGGAAGTTGTGGACTGGGTTATAAACTTAGCCCAATAGCTCTTAAAGTGTTCCACCCTTTAAGGCTTCGTGCTTGGGGGTTGTAGACTGAGCTATGGACTCATAACATATCTCTATTGTGGCCTATATCCAATAAGAGAGTTAGGCAACCCATTATACGAGCCATGTACCCTATTGACTTAGGGGAGAAGGTGAAACTGGCCCTAAGTGAGGTTTTAGGAGCAAGCAAACTTGCAAAATATTAGGAATACGTTGCCCAGCCACCACCCATAAAACCCTAAACTTCTCGTGTATATAGGGGTCACTACCCCCCACCCCACCCAAAAGTATATTAAATACATAGAGCCTAAGGTTTGACACACTGTCGACCAAGCCCGAGCCCAAATTCTTGGCAAGAACATCTATAAATAATATAATAATTTTATCGATGTAATATAAGTTATATTTCTTTTTATTCAAACATCTTTATAATGCAAAAATAATGCATCTATTTTAAATTACTATTAACATTTCAGATTGTCGAATAGCATTGATTTAGTATTGTCGAATAGGGTGGAATTTTAGGGATTTAGATCGACTGTTTACCAAGCTATTAAGTCAAGTGATTTAGGATCATGAATGACTCGGTCCTTCCTTGGTTCATCATCCCACCAATATATATGACAAAGTGGATAAAATCCCAAGGCAGGAATTAAGTCGAGAACTCTGGAATCCTTGGCTAGGGTTTCTAAAGTTCCCTTATTCTTCGCATCTTCCTCAGCCCACACTCTCCAAAACCAACCCAACCAAATAGAATTGATTTGTGTTGCAGTTGGGCTTAAACACTATTATAAAAACTAGTATTTTCGTACGAAATCTATTTTATCTCAATTGACATTACATTTTTTTCACATATTAGGGACAAATTTCAAATTTGTCTAAACAATTGACACAAATTTCATACAAAATATATATAAAATTATTCAATTTTCAAATTTTAATCAATGTTCCCAAGCGAAAGTTATTCAATTTTCAATTTTTTTAACCATAGAATTTCGTTTGCAACACGATGCATAACTCCCTATGAAGTATGAACACATGTAGATAAACTTCTTAAAACTCCAGATTGATCAAGAGTAGAGGTGAAGTTATGTGACAGTATCTATGTTCCAACCCACTTGTGACCCACCTGTAACAGCTAGACGGAGGATATCACAGCGACAAAGACCTCACTAGTGGTGAATAAGTGGTCCTCCATTTAGGACACAAAGTACCCATTATTTCATACTATAATAATGTTATTAATATTAGACTTAATAACTTTACCTTTCATCAGATTAAGAGTTAAGGCATCATAACGTGTATTCTTATCCTCCTCTCATATTTTATTCAGGTTTCTTATCTAGAAGGCCAACTTGTCCATTTATTTTTTGGGGAAGGGGGGCTACTATTATCTGTCTTACATAAATAATTATATTGTTTTGTGCAGAAGTATTATTTCTTGAGTAGCAAAATTTTAATAGGATAACGACATCAGAACTTGCACCCTCTTCATATTTTATTCAGATTTTTGAATCTAGGAGGCTTTTTGTCCAAACTATATTCGAATGCTATCCCCACCATTCTTTTTTTGCCCAATATATATTGTACTACTATTTTATGCAGGAACATCTTTTGTTGAGAGACAAAGACTTAGTTTTGTAGTGGCCTAGAGCTGAGAGAAAAACAACAATAATGGTTGAGCTTTCCTATGCCAATTAAGGATCACGATCAATATTTATAACTGCTTCATGATATGTAGGGGGCACCATATGACCATAATCTTCACTGCAGAACCCTTGTGAACTAGGTTTTTTTATCATATAGATTTTTTTTGTCCATATACAACAAAATTCCAACTGTATTTCAGAATATGGACATTTAATAAAGGTGTCTTAAATAATTTATATGTAAAATGAGATAAATGATTCTACGTTCAAGACGACAAGTACAACCGCAATAGGCTTAAAATATTTAACCTGCACTTTTAGAAATTTGAATCTAAAACCTCTGGTTAAGCTTAAAGATATACCTTACTAATTATCATCTCTCTCGATTTCTCTTATGTCAATTGTTTATTTTAAGATTGTTTACGCATAAAGAAAAACTTTTTTTTTTTTACTTTAAGTATAATTATTTATCTTTTATCTATAATACATTTAATTGTTTATTATACCTTTTTACATTTTCTTTCTCGAGAATAAATAGCTATGAGTAATTTTAACAAGGGTTAAATATGTTTTTGATCCTTATAAAGTTGAGAACTTCTAAGTTTAGTCCTTACTTAATTTTAATAGATCTTTTAGTCCCTACAAAAAAAAATATTTTTAATTTTAGTCCCTGTTACAACAAAGTTTGTTTAATTATCCTTAAACTCTTAAATTTTTGAACGATTTTCTTGAGACAAGTTTAGAACACTATGAAAGGTTCATTAACTAAAATTTAGAATTTTTTTAACATAAAACGAATTAAATATGAATTTTTTAAAACGGCAAAAGTTAAATATAAAATTAACAAAATTTGGACGTAGAAATCAAATTTTGCAACAATTTTTTGCAGAGGAACTTTTAGTAATGTTCTTAATACGTCTGCAAAAAATTATTCAAAAACTCAAGAGCATAAGCATAAATTAAACAAATTTGAATTGAGGAGGGACTAATACTGAGTGCATAATTTTTTTTAAGGACTAAAAGAACTATTAAAATTAAGTAAGGACTAAACTTAAAATGTTCCAATTTTATAGGGACTAAAAACATATTTAACCCCTTTAACAAAACAAATAATTAATGCTGCTTTAAACATTGAAAAAAAAATCTAAAATATCTTAAAGAAACGGAGGTGGTACCAAAAACAAAACAGCTACTTGGGTTTGGTGGATGAAAAAGCGATGTTTCGTGTGACATACATACTTCCAATATTTGGAAATGGGATCATATAATATATCCGGTAAATTAAATGGATCAAAATCTTAGCTACCAATTGAATTAGTGGCTCATAATCATTCATAGAAAGAATATTTGTTTTAGCAGCAAACTTAGTCCCCTTTAATTATTCAAAAAGAGACATTATACTACGTTTACTATCCAAAAATATTTCTATTTTTTTATTTTTTTCAAAATATGAGTTCATTTTAATTTGTTAATAAGAAAATGTGATTTTTTTTAACCAACAAAATTTGAAAATTTTTAAATGAACTATTGTGATTGATTAGACACAGTGGCGAAGCCAGAAATTTTATTGAGCCCGGGCAAAATTTTGACCGCAAATTCACATATAACATAATATATAAATAGTAATAAATCGAAATAAAAGAGGCTCGTCATTTTGTCGATAAAAGTATAATTTGAAACAAGAGAGATGAAACATAACCTGTCAATAGTGTGCTAAATAAAATTATGGAAGAATTATTCTAGTTAAGTCACTTCAAAAATTTATTCTAAAAATTGATTATAGTAATCAATTTCAAATTCCAATGATATTGATTATAATATATAATTATATTGATTAAACTAATTTTAGTGGTAATTTTATGAATTATTCATTTTTATAATTTATAGTAGAATAGAAAATATAAAAAATAAAATAAAACAATGATAAGTTTTAGTGACAGCCGCAATCGTAGGTAGAAGTCCATAATGGTTTTAAAATGGTCTCCTTAGAATTTCTTACGTTTTGTCCATAGGTAAAGATGAAAAACATGCAATGACATTTGACAATGACAGACAGATTTAGCAACGACAATTATGTTGGGGTGCCAAAATTATGTAATATAACTTAAACAGTTTCATATAAAAACAAAGAATCACTAGCAGTCTGGTGGTTGTTACCTTTTGATTGTAGTGTGGGATGCCAGTTCAATTCCCCACAGGAATGTTAAAAAAACTAGGCTGATGCAGGACTCGAACCCGAGTCATTTCGGAGAAAACCTGGTTCCCCTTCCATATCATATATAATAATCAAAAATTTGTTGAATGTCATGGGTCCCCAAGGAGATCCGCCTCTAAGTATGAGTTGAGCCCGGGCGTGTGCCTAGGCTAGCTGGGTGGTAAATCCGCCCCTGATTAGACATGAAATACTAGTTAGAGATTATGCATTTAAAAAAGGTTAAATATGCTTTTAGTCCCTATAAATATATCAACTTTTTGTTTTAGTCCCTCTAAAATATTTTTTCAACTTTTAAGTCAGTTCATGTGTAGCCTTAATATTTTTGAATGAAAATTTTCAAGAATGTTTAATATATTATAAAAATGTCTCCCAAAAAATTTATAATTTTTTAACAAAACATGAATTAAATATATTTTTTTTTGTTTTTGACGCTTAAAAATTCATATTTAAGTCATGTTTTGTTAAAAAAATAAAATTGGAAGAGGTTCTTATAATATTCTAAATATTTCTAGAAAAATTCATTAAAAAATATGAAAGTTACACATGAGTTGAAATCTTTTAAAGGACTAAAAATCAAAGAATTTTTTAGGGGAACTAAAACGAAAAATTAATATATTTATAGGGATCAAAAACATATGTAACTCTTTAAAAAATAAAAGTAATTATGTTGATAATTTTTTATTTCCAAAAAATCCACACATTATTCACTTCAAAAGTCTAGTATACGTTTGATAGCAAGTAAAATACTAAAATTAGCACAAATTTTAAAAAATAAAAATAAAAATGTTTTCTAAAAAAAAACGAAACATAGATGCTTGTTTTTGTTATCATGGTTTAATGATTTGACATTGATAACATTTTATATGGAATCCAAGTTGAATTTCCACATAAAATGTGGAATCTATGTTGAATTGGGGGTCATCCATTTTCACCTTTTCTTGTGTATTTTTTATTTTTGTTTGGCAAAGTAGTATATTGGCTAGAAATCCAACTCTTAAGTTGAATAAGTGGGGAATAAGAGGTTTGAACCTCAATTTGTATACATGTAATACGTTGTTTTTATTAACTTTGCTACGTCCACATGGACTCGTGTGTATTTTTTTTTTCTGGTACATGACTCATGTGTATTTTTTTCCTGGTACATGACTCATGTGTATTTATTTGAGTATATGTTGGTCTTTAGACTAATAATAAAATAAAATAAAAAACAAGACATAATAAGCGTACTCACACCCATCTTTTGTGCATGGAAACAAACCAGTTACTCTACTAAGATGTGATTTTTTTGGTTGAATAACTAACATGTGATTTTTAGCATGAGCTTACCTCCTAGGTAATTAGCGTTACCGGTTGAAATAATCAAAGTGCATTTCAAATCATCATATTTTAATAGAAGAGGAATGATAGGAACAATTGTTTTTTAACTTTTTTTTTTCTTTTGACATTCACCGTTTTATTAAGTGAAATCTATGCGAGCCTCAGTACATTATATGATATTCATTTTTAAAGTGTAGTACTCAGATGAATTTCACCCAAGTATATTGTTTCTTTTTTCTCTTTACAAACTCTAAAAAGCCATTCTATTCCTACCATTTGAATTATCTTGAAAGCTGAAGATGATTCATGACAAATAAATACAGAGAAAACTGAGCTAGTTTTTTTTAAGGTATCAAAGAGGAGTGAATAAGCAACAAGTTACCTGGGGTAACTTATACCTGAGGTAACTTGTTCATAATACCATTTTTGTTTGTTAAAAAAAATAAGCAACAAGTTACAACAACTCAAAACTTAGTCCCAAGAAGAAATATCTAGTGTCATAAGGGAATATTAGAATTTAGTATACAATGCAGCAAGCAATTAAAAGCAACATAAGAACGTGAAATGGGATACATCTCAAAATCAATTTAAAGGACAGAGGGCATAATGGAAATAGGAAACAAAAATGAGGGAGAGCTTCGTGGATCCCTTAATTGGCTTAACTCAGCTTGACTTGAATTAGGTCAAGTCCAATATCCACTTTTCTTTAATTAGACTCAGGCTCGCCAATTATAAATACGCTGAATTATCCGTCTATGCGGTTTTTGTATGTTCAATTGCAAATTGAAAATGATATATATCAATTTTATCAAGGAAAATGCTTGTTGGCATGAGACCAACCAAGCATGACATGCAACGAAGGATATCGACCCTTAGATTGCAGCACTTTTGTTTCTCTCTCTTCTGTGTGGTTTGTTTCAATGGCTGATACATGTGTCATGGCTTTGTCGTGCATGCATAGTGTCGTGCACTATAACATCGCTCTTTTATCAAATATAAATAAAATTAAAATAAAAATTGTTGCTATTGTAATGGTGTTGTTCATATTTTATTGACATTTAATTATTTTATAATTAATAATTTAAATTCTTATTGTGGTGCAATTGTTCTTATTTTAATTTAATGAAATTTAACTTTATTTTTAATTAATGATTAAATAATAAAGTACAAGGGGTCGTTGCCGAAAAATAAAGTACAAAGGTAAAATTGTATATATAATAGATAAAATGAATTATAAAATTGGAAGTGAAAAAATCACCCAAAATCATTTTCCCTTTTTACATATTATATAGGTACACATACCCTCTAAAAAAATATATAGGTACGTATACATTTTTCTTTTCTTTTCAAACCAAAGAAAAAAGAAAAAAAATTACATTCACTATCAAACCAAAGAAAAAAGAAAAAATTTACATTTCTTTCCTGCTGATCTCTTTTCTACCAAACAACTAACAAGTAATCAAAACGACATTTCAATTTCAATTTTCAACTAATTGACATAATCTATTGCAATCTTTTTATTTTTTTGGGGGTTAGAAATAACGTCTTTCAATCTTGATGATGTTTTTGTCTAATTAAAATGGTTGATATGTATCAATTTTGAGAATATTTTTGTCTACTTACAAATTTTAGGAACTAAAATAAATTATATTTACAACTTCATTGACTTTGTATATATAAGTAAGAAAGGTGTATATTTACAAATAGTTTATTGACATCATTAATTTTATTTTTCTCTCAAAAAAATATCATTAATTTTATTTTATAAGTAGTCTTGTAACTAGATACATGAAGAATTTATGGTTCGATCATCAATCCCTTCATTCAATTGGTTATGATAATGTCATAACCAATTGAGCTATGCACATAAACATCATTAATTTATTAGTCAATAAGGTAACCATACCGAAACATTTTAAATGGTTAATGTATCCAAAGAGGTCTTGTTAAATTATCAAATATTAACACTAGATGTGATAGTTTAGTGATAAGATCTTGACCTTATAATCTAAATATATAGAACTTAATTCTCGTGGGAGACATTTCTAACATGACCAAAACTAGTAAATTCAAAAAAATAACTTTAACCATTTCATATTCAATTCACTAATTTATTTGTCATCAACTAGTTTACTCTTCTTTTTTTTCATTTTCGAAGGAATCAACTTATTATATGCAATAAACACGGTTACGCCTTTTTACCAAATAAAGTGAAAATAAACTCCTTAATTACACTTAGTCCAAAAAAAATCTAATGAGGTAGTTAGTTAGTTATTTTGAGTCGTTCAACAAAAAAAAAAAAAGTTAGTTATTTTGAGTCTCTTCCTATTTTTTCTACTTGATAGTTATCCAATCAGTTAGAAGAATCTACTTAGTCAAAGTCAAGCTAGAAAACCAAGCAACTGAACCGCCAAATTTTCTCAGGTATCTTCCAAATCTTTAATCCAAATTTCACTCATTTTTTTTCTTCTTCCATTCCATTTTCATTTCTTGCAAGTTGTTATAATCTCCCACATTATTCAGAATTCTTGTGCCCTAACCTTCAATGTTTCTTCTTTTTCTTGATCAGTTTTGCACGTGAATTTTTCTTCTTTGTTTCCACCATGACGACCAAGACTGTTCTTCCAATCAAGAAAAGAAAACCAGAAATACAAACCCACAAATGCAGCATCACACGTGTTTCTGCACCATCACCATCACCAAAATCCTTAACCAATGCAAACCAAAAGAGCAAAACCATCCTCACAGATGAATTCAAAGTTGCTTTGCATGTGATGATTTACAAAGCCGAAGGAATCGACAACCCTACAAATTACCCAAGTGCTAACAACAGAGCTTACAATGTTGTGTATTGGTTAAAGCCTGATGAAGAAGCTTCCACCAAGATTGCTGCAGGTGTTAACCCTGAATGGAATCAAGATGATATGATCGTGTTAGAGAATCTTGATGATGAAGTTTTTCTGAATGTTGAGGTACAGAGGTTTGATTCTTTGCTTGATCCTGGAACTTCTAGTGGTAAAGTTGTGGTGGGGAGGGTGAAGATTCCGGTTCCGATGGAGTTTTATCGAAGAAAAGTTGGGTCGTTTCCTCTGCTTAGGAGTGATGGAAATGGAAATAGGCTTGAAGGGAGTATTCTGCTTGCTATGAGACTTCAGAGAATCAAGGGTGATTCTGATTCACCTCTTCAATTTTATGCTGATGACTTGTTTTTTGAAAATGATGTTGTTAATTGAGAGATAGTTACTTGTTATGATTCTGTGAGCAATGAGTTCTTTTTCTTTTTTCTGTTATGATCATACTAGTTACTTGAATCAAACTCATTTGTGAATTGTGAAGTTGTATTGATATTAGTTGTTATGCTTGTGTTAATTTTTGTTCATGTGTGAAATTTTGTGGTTAGATAAAATGTGGTCATGATCATGAAATTTTATGACTAATCTGTGTTAACTAGTACGTAATAGTTATGGAATTTGTTTTTTTGTTTGTTTGGAAAAAAGGCAAAGATGGAATTTGGTAGTTAATTAGCTGTGAATCTTGATAGGAAATTTCTTGGTCCAAAATGGATGGATCATGATTCATGCTGGTTTAGACCCTTGAATAGATCTGTGAAAACATAGGAATTCCCATCCAAAATATGGTGAATCTTAATATGTTAATACCAGTATGTTCAATGTTAATGCTGCTAAAATGATCCTTCAATTCAATCTATATCAAACCAATGCTATTCATTATAGAGAGGACTGAAAGAAATATAGAGTGGTAGCTTCTAATTTGAATTTTTTAAGTGATTTGTTCTGTGAGAACTAGTACATATTGTGACCAAGGAGAGTGTCATATGTGATCTATAATAGATTGATGTTTGAAAATGGCTCAAAACTGCAACAATAACTGAGGGTTGCTACGATTAAGTCGACATTTAGTCCCGACACGAAAGGATTAGCGTTGATTCGATAAAAATCGGATAAACGAATACAATTTTGTCGAATCAACATTGGTTGAGTTACGGTCTCAATTGAGAGGATATCATTGGAGGACGGTGAATGATGTTTAGGATCCTAATGCATTCTGCACTTCATAATCTTATGCTTCAGAGATTGAGGAGTTTTTTTGTAAATAATGTATCTTGGAACTTACTTTCTCCGATTCATACAATAGCAACAACAATTAGCTCACAGCCTTGAAGAAAAGTAGATAACTTTATTTAATCTGTCATGGAAAAAATATTTGGATGTCTATGTACTTACAGATTCGATGTAAGATATATTTGTACAAACACATGACATGATAATTGATATTTGAAAGTGAGTTCTATTTGCACGTTTATAATGCTAAACAATTTATGATGTTAGTGTAGGAAGGAAGAAGAAAATGAATTTTAAATCAATTTATAGATCAAAATATTACTTTATAATTATTTATAATGACCATATTGTCTCTTAAAATCAATTTTTGACTCAATATATAATTTTTATAATCAAACTTTTTGTATCCAAGTCACTTTTATACGAATATATCTACGACATGAATATTTTTCAATCAAATCACTTGTAACTAAAGATCCGATGTGATTGAGAACGGTTGGTCGGAGCAGAACAACAATCCTTCAAGTTGAAGGTATTTATAAACACTTTGACGTTCAAGTCGATATGAGAACAATAGTTAAAGATATTTTTTAGAAGAAAGATTAGGTACCTTGCTTCGTTGTGAAAAGTGGTCTATATAAAGCCATGGAGTTTAGTCGTTTGCAGCTCTTACGACCATTGAGGGATGTAAAGGTTGCAGTCATTCGAATCTTTGGCCTAGTATGCATTGAGGACGGACGTGGAGCTCAGATAGAACGGGATTGACCTAGTTAGAAACAACAACTAAATATAAATTTTATAAAATGAACCAACACAAGTAATTGATGCGTGAGTTCCGTATTTAATTTGGTCTAAAGTTTGATCATTGACCGATGCACATACAAAAAAATATTTTTTTTTTTGGTAGTGATACAAAAATATATTTATTAGAAGATGTGAATTGTTCCTAACAAAAAAAAAAAAGAAGATGTGAATTGTTAGGTTTTGTTTGAGAATTTGAAGATGAAAGGAAGAGAAAGGTTGAAAATATAAGGAAGAATTGTAAAATCTTTTATATTTTTTTTAAATGTAATTTTTTAAACAATAATAAATTAATACTTATAATTAATATATTTTTAATTTTAATAATATTATAACAACATATATTAAAGTTGAAAAATTTATATAAACCTTCTAAAACCTCTAAAATGCTCCTTCAATACAATTTTTATCAAACGAAGAGAATTTTATATTATAAAAAAATAAAGATGAACCCCAAAATTTTTCCATATCAATATCATATATTTCTTCGACATGCTCCTTCCTCTTCTTTTTTTTTCTTTCCAAACTCCTCTCATTTCTTTATCTCCAAACTCGCAAACAAAGGGTTGCATCTTGCAAGGAACTTCGGATGTACCTACATCATTTGTTACTCTGATTCTAAGAGTGTCATTGATATTTTAACTAAGCCTATAAACAAATATTTATGCATCTGTCATTGCCAACATTCTTGATCTCTTAAACTTGGATTGGGAGGTGAAGTTGTGCCACTCTCCTAGGGAAGGAAATGCTAGTGCGGATTTTCTCGCAAAGTGGGGCTCTAGTAACGACATCAAGTAGAAGTTGTGAAATACCGCCCCTGAAGATTTGAAGGTCATTCTCCTCGGTGATTCATTGAGGATCCTTGTTCCTCGTGTTTAATTCTTTTGTTGTTTTTCTTTTTCTTCTCTTTTTTCCTATTTAGTTTTGCCATTGTACCAAAAAAAAAAGTCGCAAATCTCAACGTATACATGAAATATTTTGAATTAAAAAATATATGATCAAATTTTGTCATTACAAAACACAATTTGTGAGCAAAGTTGGTCTCCACAAGCTTCCAAAAATAAAATAAAATCGGTTTTTAGTCTTCACTATTAAAGAACAAGATTGGATAAGTTTCACCTTAACTTACCAAATACAACTCCTATTGGTGTCATAACCAGTGTTAGTTACAACCTCATCACAAAACAACAATGGCATCTTCACGTCCACCACCGTCAAAATCCATCGATCTCGACCTCACAATCATCTCCGCCAAACACCTCAAAAACGTCAACTGGAAAACCGGCGATCTGAAACCCTACGTCGTCTTCTGGCTCGATCCCGACCGTCGTCTCGCCACCAAATCCGACGATTCCGGCAACACCTCCCCCGTTTGGAACGAACGTTTCACCCTCCCTCTCTCTCTCCCTCTTCATGATTCCACCCTAACGCTCGAGATTTTCCATTCCAAACCCTCTGATACACCTAAACCCCTCGTCGCCACCCTCCGTCTTCCCCTTAAAGACCTCCCTGACCTTAATCACTCCACAATCGTCAAGAAATTCCCCGTCGTTCGACCTTCGGGTCGACCGCAGGGGAAAATTCATCTCAAAATTAGCCTCCTTGGCCGCTCTCCTCCTCCTCCATCGCCACCGATATCACAATTGTTTGATTATAACAACACAATCCCTAACCCTAACCCTAATTCTTCAAATCCTTCCTTTGTTTATTACAGAGGAAACTCTTCTTCTGCACCTTCTCCACCACCTTCACCTTCACCTTACAATTACTACACCAATTACTCTGATAATAACTATTCTAGTGGCGGTTACTTTCCCGGCTATTATCCTGGTGGTGCTTATCCACCACCACCGCCGCCGCGGCCTTTCTTTGACCGTACTGGAAGTTATGCTGCCGCTGGGCCTAGTGGACCGTCTGCTCCGCTTGAATATTCATCCTCGTTTGATCCGAGGCCAAAAGGCGGTAAAATGGGCTTAGGAGCTGGACTTGCTGTTGGTGCTGCTGCTGGCGCGCTTGGTGGCCTTGCTCTGGAAGAAGGGATGAAGTATGAAGAGCGCAGGCTTGCGGATATGGTCGAAAGTGATGTTGCTTCTGCAAGGGATGATTATGGGGACGCGCATTACCGAGATTATTGAGTTCTTTGTGGCTGGCGTTTGATAAGGTTTGGAGTTTGAAGGATAATTGTTCTGTCTGGTGTTGCTTTGACATATATAAAAAGATATATATGTGATGTATGTATATATTTGAATTTAGTGTTGGATTGAATGCATCTATGTTGCTTTATTTGATGCTAGATGATAATGAATGAAGTAAGAAAGCAAATGTTTATCATGTGATGTGATGATTTGGAATTGTTCATCCGGTTATATTATGAAAATTAAATAAAGTTGGTTTCTTTTTAAGCGTGTCTACTATATTCTGTGGTTTTGTTCACGAGTGTTTGTATTATACAAAATCAGTTTGTAGCATAAGTTTGTTCTTGATCTTCCCGATTGTTGTGTGATGTTTCCATTATAGCGTTATCTTTATGCCTAATGTACTTAACATGGGTACAATATGCTTGTGTTAATCATGTTTACCTTTTCATCAATTAACCTTGCGAAAGTGAAGTCATAGCCCATATGGCATTGTTTTCATTTCAATTGTGTTCCATATTGAAGAGTTTGAGGTTCTTTGGATGATTACTTGAAAAAAATTCTGCTCTCCTTAAATTCGTTGGAAACTTAGGGGTAGTGCAGCTTATAATGTTGCTTTATTTATCATATATTTAACCAGCTGGGGCAAGTAGTGACTTTTTAATATTGATAATTTGAATTCATTGCTGAATGATATGGAAATATTGAGTAAAATAATTATAAATGAAATGAAATCATGATGTATGGGTTAATATCAAAGGTCTATAGGTTCTCACTTAGTTCTACTTTTAAAACCGTAGTTTTTATGTTAAAAAGCATGTATATCTTTGTTGTTGCTAGACATACATTACCACTTTTGGCTATTGTTCACTCCAGAGTTTTTCACCGCCCTGTTCTCTCTTCATATAGTAAGCAATGGCATTGTCACTTTTAATCCACATGTCCTGACCAATCTCTATAGGTAAACATAATTGAACTTGAGCTCTTTTGTGTTGAAAAAGATGACCGAGATAGTTAATTTGATAAGCAAATTATCCAGTGGGAGTACGTATTTCATTGGAGGTATCATTAGAATGATGTAGCCTATGTTTATATTGGTGGTGCCATACGTTTTATAGTGTCTCAATGTACACCGTGAAAATTAGGAAACTCCAATTTGTAGCACTAGCTAAACACACAATGAAGTAGCATTTTATTGTGGTTATGCACATAGTGGTTGTTGGATTGTACTTTTGTTTATCTTTTGATTTGAATGGATAATGTCCTTGCTAAGAACTATATCTTTCATATTGTATGTTTTTTAGTGGAAATTATTGTTAAATTACTTCACTGGCCTAATGCATGAAGTCTGAAGAATGTTTAGCACAGCAGAATGTTCTGTCAGTTGTGGGTTGTTCGTTTTTTTTTTTTTTGTTCATCCAAGTTGAAAACAATCTTTTGTGGCATATATTTGAATGTGATACTTTATTGCTCTGTACAGAAACCTTCAGCAGGTAAAACTTTTTTCTAGTGAACTAAGTTGAAAACAATCTTTTGTGGCATATATTTGAATGTGATACTTTATTGCTCTGTACAGAAACCTTCAGCAGGTAAAACTTTTTTCTAGTGAACTATGTAGGACTACATATTCTAATCGCTTGAGATTTTTTTATTCACCATAAACCTGGAAAACATAGGCCCTGAAATTCTAAAAGATGAGAGAACGTCTACACTGGCTCAAGCATCGTTTCCAGAGTCCATGTCTCTAACATCCTTCTGCTGGTTTGTGGGATGAATGTTGTATCTTGGTACCACATAATTTGGGGAAGCTTATAGAGTAGCCGATGCTTTTGATATGGGATCTTTGTTCATGTTCTTAAATGAGCAGTCTTGGCAAGTTGGCACTAATGGTCAAATAACTTACAAACTTTAAAGTAAACTTATAACTTCAAAAAAAAAAAAAAATCAAATCCTTTGTTTAATGTTTGTAACCAGGGGCATAGCCTTTCATGTAGGAGTAGCCTTAGCTACCAAAAAAAATATTATTTTTGAATCCGTTGATATGTATTTATATCTAGCTTTCCCCAATAAAAAATATTGAGCTACCCAAACAAGTTCAGTTGTCAAAAATTATCCAGGGTTGATAGATTTATATGTATTGGTTTGGTACTTCTAGTGTCAATAACAACTATAGAGAAAACTTTTTCAACAATAAAAACTATCAAGACAATAGTCATAAACACATTAAATGAGCAATGATTTTCTTACAAATAACCTAATTATTTTTCATTGAAAAAGACATTATTAATCTATATTGTAAACAGTCAATTATGGATAAAATAAAATTGGCTTCTTAGACCATCTACAACGGGAGTCCTTCCCTTATTTAGCACAATGCTGAAGTAAATGGCACCCCCATTGTGACACCAATTAATACGATGCTTGTAAATATGAGTATTTTTATAGGCACCCCCTCTCTCTTCTATTACTAATGGGTCCCACATGTACTATTAATTCTATTTTTTTCTCTATTCAATTATTGTATTATTTTAATTTTAATATTAAAAAGTAAATTATATATTAGTTGCAAGAGTAATATTTAATCGATCAACATTAAAATTCAACAAAAACTATTTTTAAAACAATAAATAGTTTACCCATTTGAAAGGAAAAAACAAAACAAACATGCAATGAATGGATTTAAACAAAACAACAGATAATTTACCATCATTTATTTTATATTGTTTTTTCAAGTTTTAATTTTTTTTTTATAATTTATAATTAAATTATTTCAATATTTTAAAATTATATAATTATGAATGAATATATAAATTATTGTTAAAATTTAATGATATAGAGTTATTGCAGGGACCCAATTAATAATTATTTTGAGGTGCTGAGTTGAAGAGATTTGATGCTTATTAAATATTAATTATAAAACGAATGACGTGTACAGAGTCCGTTGAAGCACCCAAATAGAGTGTTGCATTGTGGATGGTTTTAAAATTCTATTTGTCTAACTATTTTAAATAGCTAATGTCAATTTTTATCATTTGTTGCTACTCTAAGTTAATTTTTATGTATTGGTTAATTTTTGGAGACTTGCAATTTTTAAATTAACTTTTTAAGTCCTTTAAAAAAAATTAACTTTTTAAGATTTTGTTTAATTTTAGTCCTCAATATTTCGTTATATAGATCAAGGCCAAGAATAAAAACACTTTTTTTTTTTTGAGAGGTGCTCTCTTCTCCTCCCTCTCCAACAAGTCGGCCCTAATTTTCTCTCTCTAGGTTTTCTCTTCCAAATTTTCCATTGAGGGGTGGTTTTTGGTCAATTTTTGACCTGAAACCACCCTTCTTCATCTTTTTCTTTGTATTTCAATCTAAATAAGTGATTTTCACATAGATCTAGTTTTTTCTTTGTGATTTCATCATCTAAGTGTGGTGGTTTGTTGTTCGTCGTCTCGTGCGGCGTTGTTTGATTTCCCGTCTTCTTGCGGTGTTCATTTGGTTCATATTGAAGATCGATTATTCAATCAAAGATTTGGGCGTCAACGTTGCAGATCCGGTCACTTTAATTTTATCATATATTTTTGTATGCATTATGTCGTTGTATGCTATTAACTTGGATGTTGTGGGTTTGTTCGCAGATTCATCCTTTACGTTTTTAGATTTGAACCGGGCTGTCAAAATGTTCAAGACACCCTAAATTTGATTTGAATGATCATATCCATTCATGAACTCATCACTCATTTCCCTGTATCATCTCCAGGGGGATTGAATCTATACACATCGTACAAAAAGAGAAAAAGAAGACGAGAATCACAACCGATATCCATATATCATCCAAATAAATACAAAAATCTTAAAAGTTATTCCTAGTTTATGCTGGTCCAAATAACATAATAGTACAAAAATCTTTTTATTTTTGACAAAATAGTCCAAAAATCTTAAAAGTTATTCCTAGTTTACGCTGGTCCAAATAGCAAAGAATCTGATTATGATATTAGCAGTAACTCACCCTCTTAAAAGGTCCATTTGGTTGAAATTAACCACATACAGATAACCCGGAGAAAAAGACTCCTACAAAATAGAAGTACAATTATTATGGCTATGATGAATCCCATTGCAACAAAGAACGGAAAACCAATTTCTCAAAAAAAAAAAAAATTAGAAAATCAAATAATTAAACTCAAGTGATTATTAATGATGAGATGTTTTGGAGAACCATGTTTGAATTCAAATAGAAATAATCTCTAGCGAGACTTTACTTTTCCTTTAAGATTATCAAAGACCATTTTTTCCTGACACTGCTTGTGTTGGGTAAATTTCATTGTTCGGTTTAATATATCTAATTTTAGATTGTTTAAAAAAAAATTATCAAAGATCATTTCTCTCAAAAAGAAAAAAAAATGCATTGCTAGACCATGATTGTTTGTTTCATATTTTTGAAGCATTCCCGCAATTTGTAGTGGTCATTGTGTTGAGTTCAAACACCTCTAATTTCAAACTCAATATTTTATTTTTTAGAATCTTAAAATTTGTCTCTGTGAGCATAGCTCAGTTTGTAGAGACAAAACATAATATTTATAGGGGCTGAAGTTTGAACGTCGAACACCGCCAAAAAAAAAAATAAGCTACTAAGCTTCTTGACCCATAAGGAAAAAAAAAGGCTTCTTGACCAAGAAAAAATCTACATGATTAGGAAGTTGCAGAAGGTCGCCAACCACCTGTCATCAACTTTAAGGGTGCATGCACCAACACACCTTCAGGTTGTCTATAAAAACAAGACACAACAAACCCAACGTCTCAAACCATTTTGATATCGAAGAAAGCACATAATTCGAAGTTCAATATTGACACTCCAACGTAAAATTGGTAAAATGGCTTTCAAGTACAAAATTGATTTGATTTGTCTATAACATTTAGCACAACTGACAATGTTTATACTGTTAGGGTTGACACATTCACTTAGAATTTAGTTTGAATTTAACTTCGCTATTGCATGTGAGTTTCACGTTGTATTTGTCACGTGACAAAAAGTAATTAATTTGATTTGAATGATATAATCATATCCGATCATGAATGCATCCCTCATTTTGCTTGTATGTGCTGAGTGTTTGAATTGAATCTATGTATCTATATACATTGTACAAAAGGAGAAAAAGAAGAAGAGAATCACAATCACTACAAACCAATATCCATATATCATCAAAATAATTACAAATATACAAAAACATAACGTAATAGTAAAAAAGCTTAAAAACTATTCCCAATATATGTTGGTCCAAATAGCAAAGAATTTGATTATGATCTTCGCATTAACTCACTATCTTAACAAGTCCATTTTGATTGAAACTAACCATGTGTTGATAAACTCGAGAGGGAAAAAAACAAAAAAAACTTACAAAATAGTACTGCTATTATAATAGCAAATAATTTGATTATGATCTTAGCAATAACTCACTAGCTTAATATGTTCATTTTGATTGGAATTAACCATGTGCACATAAGCTAGAAAGAAAGAAGAAGAAGAAAAAGAAGTAAAAATCATACAAAATAGTACTGCTATTATTATCAGCAGCAAAAATTTTGATTATGATCTAAGCAATAACCCACTTTCTTTCTTTTTTAGGGAAATAACTCTCTTAGTAAGTTCATTTTGACTGAAATTAACCACGTGCAAATAACCTAGACAGAATTTCTCAAAAAAAAAGAGTAACAATCATACAAATGGGAGTACGACTATTATTATTGTGGATATGACGAGTTCTGATTAATATGAACTTGGGTTTGAAGAATCATGTTCAAATCTTAGTTGAAATAATCCTTAGCCAAATTTTACTATCCTTTAAGATTATCAAAGATCCTTTCCATTAATAAATGAAGGGTCAAGACAAAAAAAAAAGTTGCAAGACCATGATCGCTCATATTCCAATTTTTATCCATCCATACCATCAATACATTTGTGTTTGTTGGATTGAGATTATACCATTAAAATTTTAACAATACTTTATAGAGAATGTTAATCTGTATCCCTGGGGCATTGGTTAAGCAGTCAAAAGAAGTAGGATTTTATTAAAAAGTGTTGTAATAATTAGTTGGTCAAAAATAACAATTTATATTTTCAAAACAATTTTTCTACTTTGAGATTCCTTAACCAGTACCCTGGGACACTGTACCGATTAACAAGACTCATACTTTATTTATACTATCCATATAAGCAAAAGTGAGTCAAATAAATTTAATTTATCTAGACAGAATTTTGAACAAATACTTCAATTTTGTTTAACCAAATTTTACTTATACTTAGTATGTATATTTTTTGAAGGATTATACTTGGTATGTATATGAAAAGGTTAAAATTTGTATTAAAATATAAATTGGGAGATTCTACGGTGCAGTCAAGAAACTGACTTTTTTGAAAAAGTTAATTTTAATCTTAATGTTTGATTCATTTTTAAATTGTTGATTACTGATTAATGATCAATAGTAATTCATATAGTAATGCTTGCAACATCTTGGACTTACAGGTACTATTTTATCGTTGAAATCTTTAACACGCAAACAGAGTTGATGATATTATGTGATAGTCTTAAGTGTTACACTTTGTGGGGTGTTACGCTTATAACAAAGTAGGATAAAATTAGATTAAGTGTAGTCTTATATATCTGATGAATTGATGATACTATGAGGACTGAACTTTTGATGTCATTGTACAAACATTGGGGTGTTACTCATTACATTTTTAATGTTATAGTGTTAACTTTACTATAAGAGTCATTTTCTTCACTATAGAATTTTCCATATAAATATGTATAATTTTGATCCAACCGTCTGTGATGACCAAGAGCAAAGAATCCAATTATTAAGAAGTTGCACCAACCACCCGTCATCAACTTATAGGGTGCATGCATCAACACACCTTAAGGTTGTCTATAAAAACAAGACACAATCAACGTCTCAAACCATCTCAATCACTTGCAAACAACACACACAAAAGAACAAAACTTGCACCAAAGTGATTACAGTGAAAGATCAATATCTACTCTTGCGTAAAAGATAGTATAATGGCAGTTACCATCCTCTCAAAATGCACTGTTTTCCCAGACCAAAAATCAACCCTAGCAGACCTCAAACTCTCTACCTCAGACCTTAACATGCTATGTTGCCATTACATACAAAAAGGCAATCTCTTCACATCACCATCTCTCCCTTCTCAAACGCTCATCCCCCACCTTAAAACCTCTCTCTCTAAAACCCTGTCAATCTTCCCACCACTTGCTGGCCGTTTCGTGACCGATTCTGCCGGTCACATTTTTATCACATGCAATGACGCTGGCGTGGATTTCATTCACGTCAGCGCCACTGATCTCACTATCACCGACCTTTTATCACCACCTGATGTCCATCCAGCATTCAAACAATTCTTCCCGTTCCACCGCAAAATCAACTACACTGCTCATTTCTCACCGATTTTAGCTGTTCAGGTCACTTCCCTCGCCGATGGAATCTTCATCGGCATCGCTGTTAGTCACGCCGTTACTGACGGTTCAACCTTCTGGAATTTCTTCAACACATTTGCAGACATTTCCAGAGGACTCGCACACACTCACGGAATCCCAGATTTCCGCCGCGAATCGATTCTGATGTCAAAAATCCCTGTCCAGTTACCGGAAGGTGAAATCAAAGTATCGTTCAACGCCGACGCGCCTCTCCGTGAGAGAATTTTCACCTTCACTCGAGAAGCAATTCAGAAGCTAAAAGCAACGGTGAATAAGAACAATAACCACCGTACATCACCGGAAAATGCTGACGTTGCTGAGATAATATCAAAGATGAAAAACGATGATACTCAACTGAAAACGGTTGCAGAAAGAGGAACCGTCGAAACGGCAGAGATTTCATCGTTTCAATCTCTTAACGCGTTAATGTGGCGATGTGTAACACGCGCGAGAAAACTTGAAGGTTCAAAAACGACGACGTATAGAATAGCTGTGAATGTTCGAAGCCGTTTGGAACCAAAGCTACCAGAGTATTACTTCGGGAACGCGATTCAAAGCATTGCCACGCACGCATCAGCGAGTGAAGTCGTTGAAAACGATCTTACGTGGAGTGCGATGCAGCTGAGTAAGAGTGTAAGGGAGTACGATAATGCTACGGTGAGACGCGTCGCAGAGAAGTGGGACACTGAACCGAAGTGTTTTCCGATGGGAAATCATGACGGTACAACCCTTCAGATGGGAAGTTCGCATAGGTTTCCGATGTATGAGAATGATTTTGGGTGGGGGCGGCCGTTGGCGGTGAGGAGCGGTGGTGCGAATAAGTTTGATGGGAAGATGTCAGCGTTTCCGGGGAGGAAAGGTGGTGGTGCGGTGGATGTGGAGGTGGTTTTGGCGCCGGAAACGATGGCAAGGCTTGAGAGTGATGAGGAGTTCATGGCTTATGCTTCGTGTCAGCAGTGACACGTGGAAGAATGTTGGAAGTGCGTGATTGCCACTTGCTCTAGCTGGAATAAAACCATTGTTACGTTCCGTTGTACTCCTTGAAAGTTAGTCTTGATTTTAATTACTATCATTTAGTAGCATTAATTCAATATTTTAAATCCAATGACCGTGATAATTTTGAGATTTATGGAGTAATTGTTAGAATTGCTACTCCCTCCGTTTCATTTTGATTATTACTATTGTTTTTTTCACTGTTTTAAAATCGTGAGTATATTCCTCAAAATTAGGCATCTTGATACCCCAGCAAGGATACAAAGTTTTGTTTGCCTTATCATGATTTTCAAAAGAGCCAAATGTTTATAAGCGAGTCATGATTTAAACATTGCTATGATGAGGTTGAGGTGTCAACTCATGTTGTTCAAGACTGATCTGTGGCTAAGGCTGTATGGTGTGTTTTTGTGCATCCTGGTAAACGAAGTGTTTTCTTTGGTGCTAATTTGAAGGATTGGACACTTTAAATATACGTGATAGTTTCAGTCATGATGAATCCATTGAGTGGGAGGTGCTATGGGCAACCAGTTGTCATTTTCACCCATCCATATCGATCATGGCACGATATCTTTTGTGGTAAGTCAATATAGACAGGTGAAAGGCAATAGACGGGTGCAGAGTAGTAAGTTGTGCATTCAAGCTATGGTAGCTTAGAAATTTCCATCCAACATATGGATTTTGTTGAATTTCGATGGTGCTAAAACAGGTAGTAGCGGTTTGTTCGAAGATGAGTATGGGATGTGGTTGTGTGCTTTCTCTAATTGTTTGGATCATTGTAATGCCTATGTTGCGGAGCTATGAGGAGTGTTTGAAGGTTTGAAGATTGATTGAGATAGAGGTTACTATAGAGTTAAATTTAACGTGGATTCTAAAATTATTGTTGACTTTCTTAAGAGTGAGGGGGTGGAAAATGTGTATGGTTGGATTTTGATTCAAAAGATAAGGAGTCTGCTAGCTATGGATTAAGAAATCAAAATTTGTCACTCATACCGTGAAGTTGATGTGTGTGCAGTCACATTTGCTAATATGTGATGCGATCATGAGTCTATTTTGATGTTTTATGAGCATTGTCCTACTCAAGTTAGATCCATGTATTTGGTTGATTTGTTGGAAGTTGTCATCCCTATACTTCCTTCTAGTTTCTTTGGGCATCAGCCCTCTTTTCTCAAAAAAATAAATAATAAAAATTGGAATTAATTCAATTTAGTTGGCCGTACGTACCTTCCTAGTCAAAGACGTATGCCTAAACAGATGATGAAAAATATATGCGAAAGCAACTATGAAGATTTCCGGCTAGTCAAATTTATAATGCCCATGCATGCATAAATAAATATATCGAATGTACTTCATTTTATTATGCGTTTGCAGTTTGAACTCATATGAGCTATACGCATGTATGTGCATCACAGATAATTGACTATTTCGATCAATTATATGAGATGAAAATAGATCTCGCACACCATCTTTTACATATATACGTGGTCCCCTTGACTATTTCTTGATGCTTCATAATTCTTATACGCTTATGCCTATAGATATAATTGAACTCAGTCACTCACTATCAGCCCCATACACCATTTATCTGCAGAATCCAATATGGTCATGACTTGATTAGAGATGGTTGACCAAGCGTGTTACTCGATTTGTACGTTAATGAATGACATGGGAGTTTTACCTATTGGGATGATGGTTATGGTATGAGGCAAAGCATCCCACTACGTATATGAATTTGATATATATACCGTAGAAAGCCTAGGACAACGACTGCAATTTATCTCAAGTGCAAAATATGCACCTGCTTAATGCATTTTTTTATGAGCAAATATGTAATTTGTTTTAGTTATCTCATAAGGTGTTTTTAGATTGAGAAATACTTGGGTTACACATTTTAACACACTTCTATAACACCACATTCCAATAACCATTAGCTATGTCACCCACTTTAATTTCAAAGTTGGGAATTGCCGTCAATGGCTTGGTTGATCAAAACAAAAGATAATTTGAGTTGGGAAATACATTAAAAAACGATATAAAGGTTGTTTTATGTAGTTTTGTTCATTCTTTGGTAATTCCATCGGAATAGTAACGACCAAATTGATAAATATAGTGTCAGACATAGAATCATGTAGAGACCATCTTAGAAAGGTTGAATAGAGGAAATGAATAGTTATCTAAATAATAATAAAAAATAAGATAAAATATACACTATTAAAATGAAACCGGTTGCAAGGTTAAGGAATAAAGAAAGTGGGTGATGTGGTTATTATTGAGGTGTGTTAAAATATACGACCCTAGCATTTCTCTTTTAGTTTGTTGCTTACAATTCATGTCCAAGGTCATAGGGTGAAAGGTTTGAGACCCTTTGAGCACGGTTCAGGGTATGGTACTTTGCGAGGGAGGGGGTTGGGGGGAAGGGGATGAGAAGTCGCCAGTCGGTGTAGCGGGTTTTTTTTAAGTAATAAAGATAAAGACGTATAAATAGGATGGTGTAAATAACATATGTCGAAATCTTATGGAAGTGCACTTCATAAATGATAGGAAAGATTTGGAGAGAATCAAGTACTGACTGAAACATACTCCCTTTGTTTTCTCATCAGAAAAATATACTCGCAAATTCAGTAACGGTTTCCGTAATAAAAAAAAAAAGTGAAGGTTGTTCAATCTATTGGCTCATTGCTGACTACACAACATCATGTATGAGTTGCAACTCACAACACTGCTAGCGTGTTAACTAATCTAAAACTGTTGCTTGATGGACAGGTGATAATCAGCAAAAGTTAATGAGACAGATTTCATTCCTGAGATCCTGATCCATTTGTTGATAATAGGTTCTTCAACAAATACTAAACTATGAAAATGATCATAGGATACTAGAGTAACATACGGAAATAAAGCGCACGGAAATAGTGTAAACGAATCATTATGCCATGTTACTTGTATTTCTCTACCCTATCAGAAATGCTCAAGAAGACCGACAAATACAATTAAAATGTAAGAATCCGGTCCATGGAATCAATCATAGTGCCTTTAGAGCTCAACCCATTGCAATCGTCGAAACCTTATGCAGCTGCACTTGGTACTGGTGCTGGTTTTGAGTCTTCTGCCCTTTCATGTTCTTTGTTGAGCATCTGAAATTACATTTCAAATATTAATTAAAACTCATAAATCGCAGTGATGAATTCTAAATATAATGTAATAATGAATCCTAAATATAGAGCCAAAATCAGCAAAGATAAATAATACTTCAAGTTCAGGATACTGAAACTCACCTTGTTGTTAATCAAGTTGTGGAGGGCAATTACACTTCTAATGAGAGACGATAGGTATATTACCAGCATCATATCATTCGTTTTCACTACACATATAGAACAAAAATTAACAATCCAGAAGAGACATTCGGATAAACATCATATTCATACAATCAAATCACAAAATTTAACCTGCAAAAGCCTTGATAAGATCAGAGACATTGAGATTTGGTAGCAGGTTGAACACGTCCTAACAAATTACAGCAAGAAATTAGATGGGGGAAAAAACAATAATGGAGCAAAAGCAACAATAAAACTTGTGTTATTCAACGCAATTATTTTTTTCCATCCATTTGTCTCATGGCTGACAATCAGAGGTGGGGATCAGCATTATATATGTTGGACCACATTCACGAATAATTTGAAGCCTAGGGATTAGTATTTAATATGCAAGATTATGAGAAACAAACCTGCAGATGGTATAGGATCTCATGGTTTAAGGGAAGCTTTCCATCAATAACAAGATCAAGGTAACTCCTTATCTCTTTAAGTCTTGCATCCAAACCTTTCAAGGCTGTGAGTTTTCCGCTCACCTATGTAAAAAACTACAGTGTAAGCACTCTGCATTCATTTTCTTCACTAAAATAAACCACAAAAAAGCATTGCAGGGAAAACATATACAAAAGGAGATTCTTTCATGAAAAAAGGAAATGAATAAACGAAACTAATAAATAAGAATCTGTTTAAGGAGAAAAAAAAACCTCGGTTGCAAGGGTGCTAATGGTTGTATCCTTCACATCCCTGAGCAAGTGTTCCACTCCTGCACAAGGATAAGAAGAATTCATAAAAGAAGAAAATGTTCAGCAAGCAACTATATTGATAAAATCAAAAGCCCAAGTAAAAAAATAAAATAAAATAAAATGAACCATGGAAAAATTGCAGAAGTTCTACATTAAATGACATACCTATTTCCTCAACCTCATGAGCAGCGATCTCTGATTGCACATGCACAAAGACCTTTTGGCTTTTCTGAGTAGCATTCTGCATTCAGAATAAACTATCTATTAAAATACTATCTCTTCTCCCATCGTCCATATACAGAAGAGTCATTTTTGCAATAATATCAATAAAAATAGAAGTTTAATAATTCTATCATGGGTATAAGGGACTTCAACCCTACCTCTTTAACCTCCTCAACAGCATAGTATGCTTTTGTTGGAATTCCCAACTCCTTAGGTTCAACATCAATTATAACCAAAACAGGATTTGGAACATAGCTGCAATAGTTCAAAGCATGATCAGTTTGGATAGAGATTGATCCGGGATACAAAGCACAGAAGTAAAGAGGCAAACACAATAATAGCAACATATAGAAATGTCTTGTAACACACCAACCAAATCATGACAACATTTTCACAAGGGTACAAGGGTAAAGAATTTGCCGCCACTAAATTTACAAATATTTTTGGGAGATATTAAACCCTAAATGGGGTAAAGGTAAAGAATTGAAGCATTACTCCACACAGGATTTCAGTTCATAAAACATACTCATTAAATAACCCATGAATGTCGAGGTCATTTTCACGCAGCTTTGGACCAGTGCTATACCACCCCACCACATGCTCCTTTGCTGTAAACATTGTTTGTTTAGATCAGATATTCAATGGAGAGATTGATACAAGAAAATGAAAATTCTACCAACTCATACCATTTATTCTCTTAAACATGGAAAACATTGCTTCGTGATAATTGTGGTCGAGAAACCAAATGCTAGGGTCCTTGTCATCTTCTTCAAAAGGCACTGTTGATTAGATAACCAATTAGTCAGAGATATACAATTAACATATTCTATTTCTAAATCACACATAGAAGATAGAATCCTCTGAACCAAATTTATATTTGAAGTAATTATTTCAGACAATCAATTGGATATCCAACTCAGTAAACAGATCAGTGGAGAAACTAGTGTCACGAGAAACCTTATTATTCCTTATAATTTTACAGACTTATACTATATAACAAACATGTCAAACTAACTAATAGAAGCCACAACTGTGGTGAGCTGTCTTCAAGAATTCTTTGAAATTATAAATAAGACAGCACCAAAGCTAAGAAAACCCTTCAACCATCACACAGAACTGTCATAGAGATTCAATGAAGTTTTATGTTGGTTGTTGACTGCCTAACGAAACATTTCAACCATCACACAAAACTGTCATACAGATTCCACTAAGAATAAACGTTGGATGTCGACTGCCTAACACAATCCTTCAACCATCACACTGAACAGTTAAAGAGATTTGACCAATTTTACATTGGTTGCCAACCGCCTAAAAAACCCTTTAGTCATCACATAGAACAAGACTAAAAAAAACAATTAAGGTTAAGATTTCCACAAACAAGTCGCATCATGCTTTGAGCCATCTCATACTAAACGGTGCCTCGTAGAAATTGCTAATAACTATGGGCATTACACAGAGTAGCAAACATGTGGACCAAAATAGAGAAGAATACATTAAAGTAAATATTGATTACCATATACTCACTCTAGACTAAATTATAAGCAAAAATATTTACTTTCACACTTATTAAGGATGAAAGTTGAGTGCATTTAATTTTCTTGATTTCATTTAAAAAAGAAAATACATTTACTGGTCTACCCCTAATTATAATGGTTATCTCCTCGTGATATTAAGGAATCAATGTAAGGGTTTTTTTGGAAAAGTAAAATTAGATGTGCACAAAATAGTTAACTTTTTCTTATGAGAAATGATATTTGAACAACCATTTTGTGACAACTTGTGGGACAACCAAAGAGCAATGATATTTGAACAACTATTTTGGTACAACTTTTGGGAGAGAGAAAAAGGAAGAGAGAGAATAAGAAGATAATGTGAGTATAAGAGAGAAAGTTGTACAAAAGTTGTACAAAAATGGTTGTACAAATATCATTTCTCCAACCAAAATATACAAAGAAATGTAGGTCTTGGCACAAAAGCCAAAGCAATAGAGAGAGAAAATGAGAACATAATGTGAGTATGAGAGAAAATTGTCATAAAAGTTGTCACAAAATGGTTGTTCAAATATCATTTCTCTTTGTAAAACTCGGAACTAAACTTAGCCTTGCTAGGCACAAATCGTCACAACAAACCATTAGAACTGAGTAAAAGAAGTTAAATAAAATACTGTAATGTGTAGTAGTAAAAGAGAAACAAAATGCTAGGGTCCTTTTCATCTTCTTCAAAGGCCACTGTTAATTAGGTAACGAATTAGCGAGAGATATACAATTAACTTATTCTATAAGCTGATTCTATTTCTAAATCACACATAAATGATAGAATCATCTGAACCAAATTTATATTTGAAGTAATGACTTTGCACATTCAATTGGATATCCAACTCAGTACACAGACCAATGGAGCAACTAGTGTCACAGGAAACTTTGTTATCCCTTAAACATACTACATGAGAACTAAGAAATATGTCAATTTATTAATAACTGACAACTGTGGTCATGAGTCTTCAAGAATTTCATTGTATGAAATTATACTGAAGGAGTTCTATATAGGAGGTCCAGGGTTTGATCCCTACTGAGAACATTCCCTCCTCACTCTAACAAACTAATCACTAACATTGTACTGAAAGAGACAACACAAAAGCTAAAAAAAATACTTCAACCATCACACGTAACTGGCATAGAGATTTGACCAATGTTCTGGTCTAGAACACAGTCCTAGGGTTTGGCCCTGATTAAGGCTGGTTTGCCTATGGTTTTAGTTTGAGTATTGAGTGTGTAATGGTTAGATCCCTTACCCCAGAAGCTAAGTCCCCCTTTTGTAGTATCTGCTTTAGGGTTTTGCCTCTTCCAATCATTTGTCAGGCCCAAATCCATAGGAAGTGTTGGTCCTAAGGAATTTTCTGCCCTTAGTTGGCAATGATCAGGCATAGTACGGTACTGCCATGTGGTGGCCGGCTTAACTTCTTGAAATTAGACGTCAGTACTACTACTACTAGGTCGGCCATCCAGTCACAGGGGCAGGTGTTTGGACTTTGGACTAAGTCAGTCCCTACATCTGTTCTGCATTCTACCGTGTCCCTTTGGCTCGGTCGACCAGGGATCCTATGCCCTTTATTGAGGGCACCGACTCTAAGGTACTATAAAACCAAGTTTTACATGTTGGTTGTCGACTTCCTAACAAAAGCCTTCAACCATAACACAGAATTGTCATTCTGTTACAGATTTTGAGCCGTGATTTTGAAATGAAGTTAGGTTCAATCCGTCTCACATTCAGACTAAGTGTTACATTGGGTCAAAATCAGGTTTTCTAATTATAGATTCAAATGAAACAAATCTTAAGCAAGTTCTATGACCTCTTCACATAAAACACAAATTTTACTTTAAATTCAGAACTATACTTAGCCTTGCTAAAAATTAGGGCACAAAATCATCACAACAAAACATTAACATTGAGTAAAATAAATAAATAAATAAACAAATAATGTAAAGTGTTATAGTAAAAGAGAAAAGATCCAAACCAGCGTAGCTATTGGAAACATCAACGGTGCCTTTGAAAGTAGAACCAAGCAAAACACCGACAACACGCTTGCGAGTATCCTTAGCGACTCTATTGTAGTTATCGACGATGCTGAGCAACACTAATGGATGAACCACCACTTTCTCGATCGAACGAGATGAGATTTGTTGCGTTTTTATCACATCCATCGTGAATTTTGAAGCTTAGATTTCTCTGTTCTTTCTCGGTATCTTACTGTTTTCTTTCGATTCAATTTTCCCTCTGCAACACCACTAACTAAACCAGTCACCGCTGTATTTTGCTTTAATTTTTTCTTTTCTATTCTTTTCGTGTTCGATACGAATACGAAAACTGTACTGTACTTCTTTTTTGTTTTCTAGTGGCCCAAATTAGTGTGAGAATTGAATTGGGCCTGTAGCCCAATTTTTAAATTCTATTTTTCAAGAATTCTGCTCTTTACCCCCAACCAAAAATGCTCATTCCCAATTGAAAAGATTATAATACTCCTGCGTGAGTTAACTCACGCACCTCACGTACCCCATGCATGCAACATGAGTTAACTCACGCACCTTTGGCCGGTGGTGCGAGTTAACTCACGCAGGTTGACCAGTGGTTATGCACAAAAAAACACGTTTTTTTTGGACGGTGGTCAAGGTTTTTTAATGGATTTCGCACGTTTTTTACAAGGTGTTCAGAAATGAACTACATAATTTCTGAAAAGGATATGAATTTAAATATATAAATTACTTATGAACGCATTCAAATTATATGCACAAACGATATAATAAAAAAAGAGTTAGTATATAACAATAGAGAATGTAGTATATGCTGGACAAGAAAGGACAAAGACCACTTTATTCTGTGCATTTACTACAATTTCTGATAATGTTGTACAATTCATGAGTGTTATTTCATCTGTTTATATTTGGCAATTAGGGCTTAAGATCATCTCCAATAGGAGGGTCTTAAACATTTAAGACCCGTAACTATTACCCCCCATTGGTGAGAAACTTTTTTTGGATCTTAACACCCTCAATCTTACGTGGGACCAACACTTTTTTAATATTAAAAAATTAAAATGTAGTAGTATAAATTTATTAATAGTTGATTAGTTGGTCACATTTAAGAAATTTGTGTGAGGTGTTCGGTTGTAGAGATTGAGTGTTTATTAGGTACACATCCTTATTTTGACTTTGTTGGAGGAAGATGAGAAAGAAATATCTACATTACATTTAGTATTCCTACCGTTGGTCGCTTCCATGTATGCTCTTGTTGTTGCATTCAATCCATGCTAATGGCCACAACATTAGCTTTTGTTCTCAATACACTTCCTAATGTTACCGACACAAGATAGTATTTCTTGCTATTAACAAAAGTCCAATCGTCTTACACATGTTTGACTTGTTCTAAAATTTGAGTGTTTTTCATTGTTACTTATTGTCATACCTAAGCTTTTATGTTTCCATAAGCTCCAAAGAATTGTTACAAATCGTGCATCTTTTAATTAAGACTGATGTTGCAGCAGAAGAAAGATTATCGTTGCGTCGTTATATTCATGTTGTAATGTTGCTTTTACATCTTTTAATAAATCACCATTGCACCACACATGAACAAACATGGGGGTACTCAAATAAAATACGAATAACATCCCCATAACTATGATTACAAACAACATAAGTTATTGAACAATGAATACCTCTATCTTTAAGTCTTGACCGTCTTGGTACGCATGTAAGACACATATTCAAGATAAAAAATTTCACTTTACGAGGGGCTTTGAGTTTTCGAATTCCAGGCCAACATCCAAGTTTACAAAGATGAAAATTACCTGCAAGTTATCCACAACAAAGTCAATAGGCACTCCACACTGAAAATTGTCCATCTTTCTCCACCTTCCAAATTAGATTTATCCTTATTGACCGATTGGATTAAGGGAGTGTTAATTAGGATAAGTTGAGTCGGGTCAAAAGTTTGATGCACTTTATTTGAGTTCCTTTCATGGTTTTTGGGATCCACATAGCTGTATACTCGGGCATGTTGATGCATATGTGATATCACCTGCTCCTGAAATTTGTTGTTAATATAAATATATAATATTTACTTGTCATTTTCAAAGTTAAATTCAACATGAACCGATGAATTGTTCAAAAACAAACCGATGAAATGAAATAATAAATTATTAAATGTATTATAGAGAAACGATAAATATTTCTACCAAAAGTAATAAAATTATTTATTGATTGTCTTTCTATGTGTAAAAAGTCATAATACAACATCTAAAGAGGAACACAACATGTAACCATTTATTATTTGTTAGATGCTCACTTTTACAATTTTTGTTTTATGGATCCAACTTCACTTTTACCCTTTTTTTCATAATGAATTTTGGTTTGATTCATTTTTCAACAAACTTTTTAAACCAATGCATGGATAAAATATATTGAGATGATGATCATTAACATGTAGCTAGTATCATATTAAAGATTTCTAAATTACAAGATTTGGTCATAACCACTCTTCTATTCTATTATACAAATAGTAGTCTATGAGCAATTTTAACGAAATTTAAAAGTATTTTTCATATTTATAATGACTTTTATAGTATATATGAGTTGTATACAAACTGTTTATTTTAAATTATATTGAGATAAAATAGATATTTAGTCTAATTATCTACGGTAATTAAAAGATTTTCCCTTCTTATAATCTTCTAGAATAATAAAAACATAGACATTTCAAAATTAACAATTGATAGTTCAAAATTTGAATTATTTTTATCAATAGCTTCTAATGTGATTGATAAGCTATTGTTCTTTGTAGGAGATGGAGATTATTTTGCCTCTGATGTTCATGAAAACTCAAAACTTGAGTGGTGTGAGGCTTTGCGAGTTATTCTATAAGAACTATGAGAAGTCTGTGAAAGCTGGTTGCGAGTGGACAAAAAAGACAACAACTTTATTTTCTGTCATTTGCACTCATCGTGGGAAATAAGTTTTCTACACCTTATGGAAATCACAAAGTAATTTTTTTCTTTCTACCTATATATATATACTTTTGATACGTATATTTAAATTGAATATTTACAATTGACAAAAAAATAAATAATTGATTGGACAAATGAGAATGGGGTGTTCGTCTTAACACTGGTTATATATAAAGAGAATACATGGTTTTGGGCTGCCTTTTTCACTTCTGATACCCTTAAGCAATTTTTTTTTTATAAGAATGCTACATTGTTGTTGTCATTTAAAAAGATATAATTTTTTTTTTTTTTTTGTACAAGATAAGAATTTATATTATATTTACTTTATTATTAGTCTCATTTAAATGATGGGTATAATTTGTTACAATATGAAAATGCAAAATATATATAACTATAATTTTAATCAAAGTAATTTTAATCGAAATTTCAGAAAACCAATGTTTGTAATTTATATGCATTACCCCATTAAAAGACCGGTCATAGAGTGTTTGTTTGAACGTTCGTAATAAGAAATATAAAAATAGCTTTGGTGATCAGACAATTTAATTGTCAAATCTAACTTATCTTTTGGCTCTTAAGAATACTTAGAAAGTTTTTAAGATTGATAGTATATAAACACATAAATCTTCTTGCGATGGGTCACCAATAATGTATTACAAAATATTGTTATAGTTTAATACATGGAAAATTAATCCAAAATGAATAAGACTAATTTTTTTTTGGAAGAATGAATAAGACTAATATGAATGCCATAATAAATATCACATATCCATCAAAATAGTATCTAAATCGGAAGGATATGTTTCATAATATTACATAATTCTAAAAAGATTATTTAGACCCTAATATAATATCAATAAGTTTAATATTACATATCCATTCAAACACTATTACCGTGATATTACGTGACCCATACAAATTTATGGTTCTTTTCATATTGTAATTTTATATTTTTTACCCTCCATTTTTGCTGATTATGTTGGAAAATAAATCATTTTTAAGAGAAAGAAATAAAGATTTACTACTTTCAAATACTATCAACTCGTTTAATGTTTTCTCCCAACTTCACTATAATTCGTTAGTATTTTACTGTGTGAAGTTTTTCCCTATTTCAATGTTTGTTCCATGTTATTGGGTATGTATTTCATTGTGAAGTTTATCCTCGTAAAGAGACATGAAACATGTTTTCAGTTGTCAAACACCGAAAACCATATCATGAGTTGAGTTTCCTTCAATTTCATTTGGTGTTATGTTTTTAGTGTTGTTTCTTGTTTGTACACTCTCTATTTTGCTCCGATGGATATTGTTATGTTAGGTTTTTAGCTTTGTGGGATTACTCATCTCTTACGCTTTATAAACATTTCAACTTTATTTTCTATACTCTAAATTTTTTCTCTTTTATAGGAGATAAAATGAAAGAAAAAGTTTTTCAAGGTGACAAATATTGCATTACGACTATTAAAAGTTAGCAATGTTGAGGCAATAATAATAAATGCATATATTATGGTATGCTCATATAAACTAACAAACTTCACATAAAAAAGTTTTATAATATAGTCATGAGTATTAGACGAATTTTTCTCTACTTCCGAATTTTTTTTCCATCTGTTGGGTTTTAACCTTAACTGATACCAAAATTTGATTAAAATATACTATTTGTTTAAGTTTTATTCTCGAGTACAAGATTATGGTTAGTTTAACATGGGCCTAGGTATGCATAACGGTCTTCATTTTTTGTACGTGTGTGATGGTGTAATAATTAATTCTTGTCCTATCGTAATGATCGTGTTATTTGTCCTATTGCAAGAATCATGTTGTATAGCAATATTGTTGTTCCTTTGTTGATCTATTTTTTTTTATTTACTAGCAATTATATATCTGTACACATTTGCTTTTCACAAACTCATTCAATATTTCATTTGTTTTTTTTATATCTCTTCATCTATCATATTATCAATATACCACATCTATCATTTTATTCTTTATTTCTTTCGCTCTCTAATGATATATTAGATATGGGGTGTTTGGTGTTTTTAATAAAAAAAATTATAATTTTTTTTTTAAAAAAAAAAAGTACGTGATTTTAGGGTAGAGCAACGGGCGGGTTCGGGCATGAACTCGGCAATATGTATGAAACCGAGCATCCAATTTAGAGACTCAATTCCGCCTACAAATTAATACGGTTTGTGTGGGTTTCGACTTGGACGGATCTCAGTTTGATCGGGTAGTTTGATTTGGTTATTTCTCCAATATTTTTTTAATCATCTCAAATTTATATGACTATTTTTTTTAACAAGACTTTCATCAATAAATTAACAAGAAGTCCCGTGAGCATAGCTCAGTTGGTAGGAAAATGCATTATTATATCCAGGGGCCGAGGTTCGAACCCCAGACACTCCACTTATTCATCTTATAAGGCGAATTCTAGCCACTAGGCTACCAGACAAAAAAAAAAAAAAAAATTAACAAGAAAAATGCCATAGATCAAAGTATCATAGCAATCATTAAAATATGACGTTATAAAAAATTTAACAAGAAAAATGCCAGAGAACAGTTATCATTGTTTTTCTTGTTCCCAATATCACGTGTTCATAATTAAAATACTGCACCTAGGACTTGGACATATATGGATCTGAGTAAATCATGACTAAATTTAAAGAAAAGTTTGCATGTTTAAGTAGATCTACATAGTAAATCAACAAAAGATGCTTGGATGTGGAGTAAATTTTGTTATTGGTCGGTCGGGTTCGGTTTACACGGTTTTGGATTTGTAAAAACCGGGTCCGACCGTCTAAACCCACACATACTCTATTTTTTAGTCTTTCTTCACCCGAGACCCGTTTTAACTCGTCTGATTGACCCGTGGGTGACTCGGACATATCGGTTGGTGGGCGGGTTTGAATTTTGTGCTCACCCTAGGTGATTTTACATATAAATATGTGCATTTCTTACTTTTACATGTGATTGACTTATACTTTTAAGACAAAATTTATTATTAATTTATTACTATATATTTTTTAAACAATTTTCTTAGATCATGTGTAAATGATCCAATAGTTAAGTATAAAGTACTTAGATGCAAACCTATTTAATAGTCTCACTTCAACAATCTCTTCGTGATTGCGTAAAATTTATTAAGTCCAAGTAAAACAGGGATCCTATTATTTATTTAGAGGATCGTTCTTTAGACACTTAGCAAATGTTTAGAGACACATATCGAATGGTAATTAATTATTGTTTGTTGTAAAACATTACCATTTAATTACCACTCGACACTTTTTTAATCGAGTAAATCATTTTTAAAACTAATTTAACCGATTTAAACATTTGAAACATTTCAAAGTTTTATCTATTGGAACAAAATGTGTTTAATATTACCCTTTGAGTTTTATTGATAACAAGGTATTAAAAATGTCAATTAGATATGCTAATATTTGTTCAAGTGTGCAAGATCATAGACAAAAAATTTAGTGTCTTTAATTTCAAGCATAGGTTCTGAAGAACAAATAAGAGCATAGAATCAACAAGAAGGAAATCTCTTGATTAAGTTCTTGAGCATATGAAGTCTCTTGATTAAGTTCTTGAGCATAGGAAATCTTTTGGAGTTGTGCTTGAGTAGTTTGAAGTCTCTTGCTAGTTTTAGCAGTAAGCAGTTGTAATCAGATATTACATTTTAGTGAACTCTCATTGGAAGTGCAAGGAGGACGGGACTACTGCCGGTTTGTGGAAGGAACCTGTATAATTGTTTTGTGTCTTTCTTCTCTCTCTTTCTCTGTTTTTATCCGCTGCATTTAGATTCTGAACATCACCTCTGAAGCTGAACTTTATCTGCTTCTGATCAGTGACTTCAGTAGGAAAAAACGAAAAGAAAAACTAACACAATTCAACCCCCCTTCTTGTGTTTTTTCTCACCTTCATTATCATCTACAATTCTTAAATCTGCATATTGATATTTACATTTATATTTCAACTTCCTTGTATATAAAAGAAAATAACAATTGAAAATAATTTTTTTTGTGTAAATATTGATTTCTTAATACAAATCCATATATTTAACATTCTCTACACAAATAGCGAAATATATTTTTTAACAAATTTGTATTGGTAGTTAAACAATATAATGAAAGTTCATAAATATTTATTCTATATATCAATTTGTGTTGAAAAATAAAGTTACGTTGAATGTTCAATATCTTTTTTGTTTCATGAAGAATTTCATTAGCTAAACATTTCCCCTGTAGTATTCTTTACAACATCAGGTTTGGTCAATGTGCTCGTATTCAATATCTAACAAACAAACACCTTAAAACATGTCTATTTTCTGTTTTGTAGGCTTCGAAATTTCATTAATAAATTCTTCGCATCGGATAAAAGATCAAGAGCATATCATGCATCTTGAAAACTATTGAAAATTTTACCATCCACAATTCTTATAGTTTCAAAATCAACACAACCATTTTAAACGGTCAATAGTATCCTCATATAATAAACATCTTCAGATCCTACATGAATGCATAAAAGCCAACCAATTTGATGTCATTTTTCATTGGTTCCCAAATCGTCCATTATGAATGAAATGTACTTCTGATTTGTTGCAAACTAACCTAGAGACATGGTTGGGAGAGTTTCGTTATTCTTAACAACTTTATCTATTCGTTGTCATTATTTGAATGCCATTGTTTGTTCACCGTTAAAATGTATACTTAATCTCAAAATAGCAGGTCAGTGCTGGTGAATATCAAATTTATAAAGTTTGCTCGATCTAACCCTTTGAATAAATACTTTATTGCATACATATCTTGTTCATCAAGTCTAACATTTTTCAAATATCATTTGAAAGTACTAAACTTTTTTCAATAACGTCATTCATATGAAACTTAATGGAACTTAATGATATTAGTTGTGAATAAAAGATAAATTAACACTTATTATTGCAGATGTCAAATTATTAATGATATTATTATTGCAAATCATTAAGTTCCATAAATATTTGAAATTCAAATTGTAGGCGACACCAGTCAAATTTGAAAACACATTTAAAGACCTACAATTCGAATTTCAAATATTTACGGAACTTAATGATATGCAATTGTGAATAAAAGATAAATTAATACTTATTATTGCAGAGGTCAAATTATTTTGATCAATAGATAGTTCAGTAGTAAACCAATGGCCGCGCCAAATGTCAACTTTTGGTATTTATGATTGACACTAACAGCTTTTGGAATTGGAAACGTCATAATACATTATAAAGCATTTGACAGTAATTGATTTTATGGCTGCAATGAATAGGAATTATTACTGCAAGAAGTGAATGGTCATTCGCATGTAATACTTTCTATATATTTCATTTTGTTGCTTTTTTTGTCGTAGAAGGGAACATATTTTTAAATTTTTATAAAACTTCTATTAACTATATATGTTTACATTGTTGCGACTTATTCGATTAACTTCTAAGCGGTAGGACCCGTGCGGTAGCACGGGTAAAGAGTCTAGTTACTCTAATTTTTAGGTGTCTCATTTGTGTTATGCATAAAAAGATGATTATTTGAATGGATTAAAATGATAAAATGAATTTCATTTATTTTAAATGTTCTTATTAATAATAGTTAGGTGAATTGAGAAAAATTAAAGAGTATTTTATTTGAAAAAGTTGATGAATTTGTCTTGATGTAAAGAGTGTATTTTACTAGATTTCTCGATCAAATAACTAAAAAAAATTGAAACTTCCATAAAATAAGTTTAGATAACCGTTATTAATTAAATAATGTAAAAAACTTACCCTGCTTCAGTTTTATGTAGAATACATTCTTAATTTAAAATACATTTTTCATAATTATAGCAAACTTTAAGAAAATTATGAATTCAAAGAAATCGTGGATAGCAAAAACCATACAAAAAGCACCTTGAAAAATGAAAGTAGCAGTAAATTCACTTAATCAAACACAAACTTCAACTTAAAATAGCAGTAATTCATCGGCCATCGGCCTTGCTAAAAGTATTTGTATGTCTATTTAGAGGAACAAAAATACTAACTTAACTGATTTATATAAAAGATTGTGATCCTTAAATTATATTTTTGGAAAATGCTAACGTTTTCAAACACAATTAAAATATGTAATAGTAGAAAAAAGGATTTCGCTCATTTTTTTCAAATATAACAAATTACACAAGTGAATGCTACACTTCAACCTTATACGAGATATAGAAGAAAACCACCTATGCGTTGCCATGCGCAAAATACAACAACAACAACAACAACAAAACAAAAAAAACAAAGGTCGAGACTTCAGAATAAAATGCTGAACTACAAGTTTCTGGAAAATTTGACAAGGAAACCTCCGGGAAAAATTGCCTTCGCTCAAAGACAGTCAGAATTACAAAATCTGGGCAGCCGTGTTCAATTTTTCTGCCAAGCTAAGTTGAGTTCTTGTGATGCTAGATAAGTATACCATGAGCAAGTGATCCTGAAACAGATGAAGCATGCGTCAGCCAAACAAAGCTATGATAGGTGAGCTTAGAAGACGTGATCGTAAACAAATAAAATAAGAAATGAGTATCTGTTTGATCATATTTTACACATGTTGTAAAAATATAAGACCCACTTCGTAAAACACAGCTACACAGAACATAATCTCACCTGTAAGCTGTCATTCACAAGCTTATCAAAATCAGATGGGGGCAATTTGGGAAGAGAACCTACTGCATCTGATATAAATTTCCCAATTTTGTTGTCAGGTGCAACACGCCCTTCCTGCGATGAAAAAATAATCAAATACAATCCCAGACAATAAAGTGAGTAGTAAAAGGATGCAGCGCATCATACCACAACATCATCAACATATTTGTAGATGTCATCAATCAGAGCTAGCAGATGCTCCATTGATGCTTCCATGCCTTCTAAGTCAGAGGGGATTTTGTCAACAGTGGTTGCCTTTAGGATATCAACTGACATTACAAGAATAAACAATAAATCAGCTTCAATCATTAAAAATCAATATTTGGTACCACCTTAATTTAATATTTTCACAAAAAGAAAAAATACAGACAATGAATGTATATTTGATATTGAAAAGACACTCCAATTGCTTGGTTCAGAAGTGAGAAAGATATTTAATGATTGGCACAACATTACCAATGGAAACAATAAAGTGATGTTTAACATAAACTTCAGACAAACAAGTCTATATACAGTATGGTGAAACTTGGCTCAATTAGAGGCTTTGTCATTTGGTAAATAAAATAGTGTCAAAGATGTGTTAGTAGAATATAATTAATCAAGATTCATAACACTACCTACTACTGGATTGATTTTCTCAATAAAAGTGAAACAACTCAACCCGCAACAAAGAAATGCACGGGTTGTATAAAGGTTAACTCTATTACATAATTAAAAGCTAAGACTTTAAAATAGGCAACCACGAGAGCTTCAGGACACAAGCTTCGGCAAATATATAAGGTCAATTTAAAATGACAAATAAAGCTTTATAGAGGGAGAAGAATAAGAAGGAAAAAAGAAAGAAAGTGGGTGATTGTAAAGAGAATCCAATCAATACTTACATCCAATTCGCTCAGCTTCAACCATACGAAGATCCAGTGGAATTTCTTGAAACTGTGCAGCGATCTGCCTGTCTCCAAGAGATAAATTGTTTGACACATAAGCTTTGATGGTACCCCCTCCAGTTGTGAATCCTGTATCAACAGTCAAATGAATGGGATTGGGTACTTCTCGAGAATAAAACTCATGGATCAATGCACTTCCACCAGTTACTCCAAGTCCAGTTGAATACCTGCATAAATAATCAAAGTTTACACAAGGGATGAGCCATCCTCCCAAGATTACCAAATACACCACTAAAGAAGAGGCAACTTGGCATAACACAGCTCTCCAGTCCATTTGTATATTAATATCAACCAGTGGTGATCCCAAAAGAAACCATTTCATATTAATATTAACCAGTGATGATCTCTAAAGAAACCATTTCATATTAATATTAACCAGTGATGATCTCTAAAGAAACCATTTGTTTTACATACCAACGGGCCTTCCCATAAAAAAAGTTACAGCTAAAAAAATATTCAGAGAAAAACATTACATTCCATTCCATTCCTCACTTCCAGATATCAGAGTGAACATTTTGAACCTACGCCATATGGATTTCAAAGTTTTTTTTATACACTTCACTGACAATACTTTTATGCACTACTTGAGCGATAACATTGACAACTATGGAATTTTAAAAGAACTGGACTTACCATCCAACTATGATTTCCTTTTGATTCACTTTTTGGTGGGATAACAACATATTATGGTGGTACTCTATGTCCAACGCAACCTGGAAAAAGGTGAAAAATCAGAAAAATTCTTTGAGTTAGAACAGATAATAATTTCATTTAGCTGATGATAGGAAGAAATAGACACGACTACAGGAGAAATAAACCTTAAGCGTATAACTTTTACACATGAGCAAATAGATGTATTATCCACCTTATCAATCAAAGTCAGAACTAATTTTAAACACATTGTCACTTTCTGAAGACTTCTATATAGCTTAGCAATCTAATTGCTTCATAAAATTATTAATCTCATCCGCATAGAGAAAAAAACTTCCAAAAAAAGTACCTCTAAATAGATATCAATAAACGACAAGTAATTCATTAAAAAAATTATTATAGGACTCAGAGAGTTGCTTTATGTGCTCATAGATGAATCTTCCGATTCATCTCATACAAGAGGTGTCAGAATATAAATAGCACTCTTCATCCTCGCCCTTACATAGACAAAAATTCAATAAGATGAACAAAAACTCAAGCAATTTAGGAACAGAACCCGGTGATCAAGCCAGAAAGTGGCTGTCGCTACATCTGGGAAATTATAGGATTCATAAGACCGATGAGATAAGTATTTACTTTCAAACTCAAGAAATTTTGGAATAACTTATAGCTTATAAGAAGCATGAGATAAGTATTTACTTTCAAACTCAGAACAGATTTTGGACTAGCTTATAGCTTATAAGAAGCAGATGAGAGAGCTTCTAAAAGAATTAAAGTACAGAAGCTAATTCCCACATTGAGTGTGGGCAGCTAATATCTAGAAAAATAACAGCCATTACATGAGCAAATCTATTTTTCTTTATAAGTGTTTGTTCAGAAGTTCACGCTCTTAATGGTGTTTGTTTTTCTAACTTACTCCATGTTTTAGCTTCGAAAGCGAGAAGGAAACGTCTACATAAGTTTTAGCTGCAAAAGCGAGAAGGAAACGTCTACATAAATGTTTGTCGAGTAAAACTAAATAGTCATGTTTTAGTTAATTAAGATTACAACAAAAACAACAACCAAGCCTTATTCCACTAATTGGGGTCTGCTACATGAATCAAATGACACCATATTATTATGTCAAAAACCATGTCTTTCACCAATTCATTAATATCTAGATCCTTCTTAATAGTTTCTTTTATAGCTTATCTAGGTCTTCCTCTCCTTCTGACCTACTCTCGTTACAACAGAATTTTCTCTCTACATGCCAAAACAACCTGAGTCTAGTTTCTACCATCTTTTCTTACTGTAGGTGCTACCCCAACTCTCTTCTAATGTTGTCATTTCTAATTTTAAGAGTTGTAATTTTCACAAATGGGCGCATTCCATTCCCTCTCATCTGATTCTTTTAAGCAATTTGACAACGATGAATTTCGTTCCAGTTTCAGGAGCTAGAGCGAAATTAGTCATTATTGTTCACCATCCATTCGCTCCTATCTTTTTTTATCAATACAACAATATCATTACTTTGGCTTCCAAACATAGAGTTCACAATGATTCTCACAAAGACCAAAATAAATCTATTAAGCTTAATTTGAAAAGAAAAAAAATAAATTGATTATCACTGATTCAAAGGAAAAAAATTATTACAGGACTCAGAGAGTTGCTTTATGTGCTCATAGATGAATCTTCTGATTCATCTCATACAAGAGGTGTCAGAACATAAATAGCACTCTTCATCCCCGCCCTTATCTAGACAAAAAGAGTTTAATTACAGAAGCAGATGAGAGAGCTTCTAAAAGAGTTTAATTACAGAAGCTAATTCCACCTTAAGTGGGCAGCTAATATCTAGAAAAATAATAGCCATTACATGAGCAAATATATTTTCCTTTAAAAGTGTTTGTTCAGAAGTTCATGCTCTTAATGGTGTTTGTTTTTCTAGCTTCCCCCATGTTTAGCTTCAAAGGCGAAAAGGAAATGTCTACATAAATTTTCAACAAGTAAAACTAAATAGACATGTTTTAGTTGATTAAGATTACAACAACAACCAAGCCTTATATCACCAAGTGGGGTCGGCTACATGAATCAAACGACTATAATGTTCTATCAAAAACCATGTATTTCTCCAACTCATCAATATCCAGATCCTTCTATATAATTTCTCTTATAGTTTTTCTAGGTCATCCCCTACGCCTCTATGATTTGACTCCCCTCTATCTGATCTACTCTCCTTATTACAGAATCCACAAGTCTTCCCTCTACAAGCACAAACCACCTAAGTCTAGTTTCTACTATAGGTGCTACCCAACACTCTCTCTAACATTACCATTTCTAATTCTAAGAGTTGTAATTTTAATAGAACGGTCTCGTTCAATTCCCTCCCAACTTAAAGTTTTAAGCAATAGAACAATGATGAATCTTGTTCCAGTTTCATGAAACTGGAACGAAATTAGTAGTTGTTGTTCACCATCCATTTTCTCCTATCTTTTTTTATCAATACAACAATATCATTTCTTTGTCTTTCAAAGATAGAGTTCACAATGATTCTCACAAAGAGAAAATAGATCAATTAACCTAAATTAAGCTTAATTTGAAGAGAAAAAAATGATTATTGATTATCACACATTAAAATGTAGATGGAGGCGAGTGAAGGACCTGATCGACGGATTCATTGTGAGGAACAGCATATGAATTACGGATATCAACAGTTCCATCAGGAAGAACAGATCCAAGAAGCGTTCCAATGACGCGTTCAGCTTGATCAGGGCGACGAACGTAACAGTCGCAGATGTTGAATACGACGAGAGGATGAACCTTAGCGGATATGCTCTGAGAAGGGGAAGAAGATGATGAGAATTGCAACACTGTGCGATTGGTTGACGCCATGTTCGCAGAGGAGGTTGGATTCAACACCTTCGCTGCTCACAAGGCGTGTGAAGAAGAAGAAGAAGAAGAAGAAGCAAGAGAATGAGTGTGATTGTTTTGCTAGGGTTTTTCACATGTGGGCTCGTCCAGAATAGTTGTTGCTGCTTTCAATATTGGGCCTTGTAGGCCTTTTAGTTCAAAATTGCTCAATAGACCCTTTGAGAGGATCACAAGTCTCCCGAACTTTAAAAAACGCCTTTCTCGGGACTTAATCAATGGTGTTTAGGGGTTATGACCCGATCTAGGAAGAAATCTTGGTACGAATTTCCAGGGTGCCCCCACAAATCAACCCTGCATGTCCTCGGGTATAACATGTAACAAAAAATCTTGGTAACCCGCCTACAACAAACCTTTTTGTATGAGGTTTAGCTGCATCACGCTCTCTAAGTACAGAGAAATACTAAGTCGACCGAATGAGTCTCAACTTACCAACATCGTCAATCATATATACAACAATCAACAACATACATTATTTGTTCATTCAAGTATTTCACCAAACACATAGAATACAAAATTAACATTCACATTGGTAAATTGGCATTTGAATAACTAAAAATACTTAAACATTGTCAACATAATTAGTATTTTAATTAACAACTATACGTTTCCTAAACTACATTCCCCTTCAAATCGATCTTTAACTAACTAACTAACCTAACGAGCGGAAGATAAGTAAAAATCAACACTTACTCGTAAGTAAAATTAAGATAAAAGAGCACAAATGAACATGAATTAACGATTGAAGTAAGAAATATTTGTAGATACGTCAAGTTGTAAGTGGTAGAGGCAAATCTCGTAAAAAAACCCTAAAAAACATAATTGGGGAAAACTGAACATGTTTTCCTGTTATAGTTAGTATGATGGGGTTGTAACTCCCAGACATGAGTGATCAGGAGTTAACTACCGAACCATCTGGGAGTTATGAACTATGGGGATACTTTCGCTAGTTTGAGGGGCCTATGAGCAATTCAAGAGGCCTATTAAATAATTTTCCTTTTAGTTTGTAAGGATAAACTGTGATCTAGTAAGCAGGTTGAAATATTCACGTTTTATTTTTAAAAAAATTGACCAAAAAATTGTTTTATCCATACTTTTTTCCCATGCAAATAAAGAAAACTCAAATCTCCAAACTCCTTTGGCATTGTTAATTTTCCATTGTATGCCTCTGTTTTCATTTTTTAAACCTCAGTCACCAGAAGAACTCATCTTACGCTCGATTTTCTCCGGAAGAGATAATTAGGCAAAAGAAACACATTCATACTATATATGAAAGGATGGATTAAACCATCTCAAATATAAAAATTAAGTGTCTAAATTACCCTTTAACCAATATATTGGTTCATTAAAATACAAAAGGTCAAATTGATACGGACTTGATCCACCAAGGCACTAATGAATCAATCCAAGAATTTTGCTCTTTACCCAAATGGATTTGCCCATTCCCAAAGTAAATGATTAAAATACCCATGTGTGAGTTAACTCACGCAACGTAAGTTAACTTACGCAACGTGAGTTAACTCACGTTAGTTTTAAAACTGAATTATGATGCCTACATAGACAAGAACCACAAACAAAACGCAAACAGTTCCTTCTCTGTTCTTCTTCTTCCTCTTCAGCCAACATAACATAACCCCCCTTCATTTTTCTTCATCCTCATCCATTTCTCATAATAAATTCATATTAAGATTTTGAAAAGTGCCCTTATCTCTTCAAAATTATTTGACTAGCGTGAGTTATAACTTGTCAAATAATGACCAATTAAGATTTTTAGGAACTGTGCTCTTGTCTCATTACTGACAAGAATAAGAAAGAAAAGAAAGGGATTTCATGCGGGTAGAACGTGAAAAAATCTGGTGGACTTATTCATTTTTAAAACTAGCGTGAGTTAACTCATGCCGGGTATAACACCAGCGTGAGTTAACTTACGCTCCAGTATTTGTAAATTAACACTAGCGTGAGTTAACTCACGTAGCGTATTTTAACTCACGTAAATTATACATTAGCGTAACTTAAGTCACGTAAGGGCATTTTAGACATTTACTTTGGGAATGAGCAAAAACGTTTGGGTAAAGAGCAGATTTCTCAATCCAAAGCTTAGGAGGTCTTAAGAGCTATAAAGGCCAAGAAAGCCTTAACTCAAAGATTACTACTCTCCTCCCGCACTTTTCGCTCGCACCCTGCAACATTGTTGAAAATACCCCTGCGTTAGTTAACTAACACAAGTGTAAATCAAACATGTCTTAAATTTACACATGCGTGACTTAAGTCACGCCGCATGAGTTAACTCACGCTAGTTCAATGGCTAGAAGGATTCGTGGGTGGAGATGAGAGCCAGAGCTGAAACCATTGCATGATGTCTCAATGTCTCGTCCTTAGTCATACAACACACCGACTCCACCTATTTTCTATTGTATCACACATTAAATTCGACCGATCCTTCTGCCTTTTTCATATTATTTTATTTTCACCAACTTTTTAAGACTTCCCAAGGTGGCACCATCTTTAAAGATTCATCAATATAAATACACTGTTGTTACTTCCTAATGCTATCACAATATCTTGAGAGTTGAGACACACACACACAATATTAAGAAAGCCAAAATGAAGCCGCCTCTCTTCACCATGTTGCTATTCTGTTCCCTTCTTCTGTGCTAGAATATGGTATATAAGTTGTTACAAGTAGCGTGAGTTATATAAGCTAAAATTGCAACTTTTAGACTTTGTAAACTAGCATGAGTTAACTCACACAGCGTGAGGCAGAGTTTTACACTTGCATTACTTAAGTCACGCTGCGTTAGTTAACTAACACATAATTTTACACTTGCGTTAGTTAACTAACACAAGAGTATTTTCGAAAGTTCAGCTGGGTGGGAGCGAAATGTCTTGGGCGAAGAGCAGTAATCTAACTCAAATTATTACAACCAAACACGATGGGAGCAAAGGACCAATGTAGGTGGAAAAAAAGGGAGCCAAAGCTTGTGAATGTGATCATTTCATTTTCATGTGAAGGTGGCGTGGAGAGTAGGCATGAATCCCTAGTTTGATGTTTTTCTTTAATTTTGTTTTGGAATAAAAAGCGTGGGATCAATTTGATTAATTAGGCCCAAAAATACTTAGAAGAGTTTATTCTTAAGCTTTAGCCATTTAAAAGCACTACGCCAAAAAAGGACTTTGATAGCACTTTTTTTGGTCTTTAATAAGCCCCGCTATTGTTTGCATACAACCTATGATAGCACTTTTAAAGGACTATTGATGCCCGGTCTTTTATAGCACTTTTTTTAAAAGTGCTATCGTTCTTAGTAGGATTTCCTAAGGCTTAACGCAAAAAGGTATTACATGACCTCTATCTAATAGCGTTTCGCTTAAAAAGTGCTATTATAAGACCTATAGTCAATAGCACTTTAAGAAAAAGTGCTATCATAAACCTTTATTTTTTTTTAAAAAATATATTTTTTAAAGATCATAAATAGGAATTGTTTTTTTGAATGGAAAAAAAAACTTGAATAATACTCATTATAAATATTCTATAAGTCATTCAACGTATATTCATAATAAAAGAACTTAACAAAACACAACTCAAATTATAATAACAAGTATGGAAATGTCATCCTTCATAAAGGTAAAATTACACCACTCACAAATCTAGAAAATCCATCACTAGGAAATGCCTCTTGTAATGATTATGTACTTTAAAATGTTAACCAACTCATACTAATTCACATTGTAGAGCTTGAAAATGTTCCTATATTTGGCACCTAGCATATATAGAATCAACAAATTATATCATGCAAAGAGTACTTGATGAAAAGTCTTCCCATGGGCTAGACAGAGGTTGTCATCCAACATACCAATTCAATTTTGAACTATGCCCCTAGAAGCACATCATCAACCATGCCACAAGTGTCTAATCAGAGGTAGTGTGCCAAATGTGATTTGACTTTCACTACATGCAGCTGATTCTTTGAAAGCTATAACACAAGCTAAGTAACTCTTTCCAAAAAATTTACTGCCAAACAACCAAAAAAATATTCACTTAGTGTTCAAACTTTAATGAAAAATAACTAATAACACTAACACAATACTTTGATACCAGCATCAATTGATTAGGTAATGGTATCTAAAACAAAATCCCAAGGTTGTTGTTATTCCACACATTCCTTCATAACTAAACAATGAATTTTATAATGAAGTTGAATTTAACCGAGGAGCCAAGTAAGCACATCGAATTAGCCAAGTAATTAACAATTATGTTAACAGTTACTAGTGGGATAAATTTCTGTTAAAGTTCCTATTAATTGTAACATAACACTTGGCTTACATAGAATCCATTGTGTAGTCCTCACGGATCATTATATCATATTAATTCTCTCATTTAAAAAAATAAAATAGGCATTGGTTTCATCTATATGATTAATTTTCATTTCAATTAATTTCTCTAACTATCTCTCACTTTCTTAAGTGATTCATTTTCATTGTACCAAAAAAAAAAGTGATTCATTTTCATTCTTATCTCTTTCTTAAGAATGAGAGTAGTAACTAGCAAGGATTGAATTGTTAATGATTTCATTATAGTAGCTTCAATCACGTACACACATATATCATAAAAACTGAAATTAGAATAAAGTTTGTATGTAGATAGACCTTCATACGCTAGAACATGTATGTCAATTTCATTATAAAAATAAATAGATATCACTTA